>ENA-ORCW01000090-ORCW01000090.1-marine-metagenome-genome-assembly--contig:-NODE-90-length-132185-cov-7.689496_pt1 | contig 132185 bp, 134 predicted proteins | sample MGYA00237784_ERZ508517 | MGnify/ENA primary metagenome ERZ508517 (study PRJEB26187, sample SAMN06268979) | marine metagenome | isolation source: Tt ae E1 feedstock associated aerobic enrichment on...
CCCGGCCGCAGGTTCCTGCGGCCGGGCGCGCCCGTCGTCGTACGTCATCGCGGACGTCAGTAGTAGTACTCGAACGGGGCGGCCGCGATGAGCGCGATCCATCCGATGATCGAGATCAGGCCGATCGCGATGCCCACGAATCCGGTGATGATGCCGGCGAGCGCCATGCCCTTGCCCTTCGGCTCCTTCTTCCGCCCGAGGAAGCCGAGCACGACCGCGGCGGCCGGGATGAACAGCTGCAGGATGCCGCCGACGATCGGGATCCACACCACGGCCAGCGAGCCCACGATGCCGATGATGCCCGCGACCAGCGAGATGATCGACAGCACGGGCGCCGACTCGCCCGACGCGGGCGCCGGGGTCTGCGACGGGCCGTACGACGCCTGGCCCGCGGGCGGCCCGTAGGCCGGGGGCGCGGGAGGCGGTGGCGTCGACGCGGCCGCCTGCGGAGCGACCGGCGGTGCGGTCGGCTCGGGTGCGGGCGGGGAGGGCGGCGCCGTCGGCGTCTCGGGCTGGGCGGGCACGTCCGGCTCGGCCGGGGTCGGCGCGAGCGGCTCGTCCGGTGCCGGGGGCGCCGGCTCCGCGGGAGTCGGCACCGTCGGCTCGGCGGGCGCCGGCGTGTCGGGCTCGGTCGGCGCCGGGGTCTCCGGCTCCTCGGGCTTCTCGGACGGGGTGTTCGGGTCGGTCATGGCGTGTCCCTCGTGCGTGTGCGGCCCGGTCGCCCGGGCCCCGGGGTCAGTAGGTCAGGCTGCCGCTGCTCGCTGCCAGGCCGAGCACCGCGAACCAGATGATGATGAAGATGAGGCCGACCACCAGGCCGATGTAGCCGATGACGAGGCCGGCGATCGCGAGGCCGCGGCCCTGCTCGCCCGTCTTCTTGATCTGGCTGAGGGCGATGTGGCCGGTGATGACCGCGGCGAGCGAGATGAAGAACGCCGACACGAGCGAGATGATCGCGAGGACGTTGGTCTTCTGCGCGTTCGGCGCGGCTGCGTACTGGCCCGAGGGCGCGGGCGCGGCGGAGTAGTCGGGCTGCTGCGGGGTGTTGGGGTCGGTCACGATGAACTCTCCTCGGAACGGGACGGTGCAGGACGACGGATGCCGCGTCGCGCGCACACCCGGGCGCCACTGCTGAGCGGCGCTCGTACCTCACCATAGCGGTGCGCCTCGCCCGACCGCAGGAGGGTTAACCCGAAGATGTCGCGGCGCGTCTCAGGACTGGATCGTCGTGACCGGCAGCGTCGAGTCGGCGCCGAAGTCGAGGGTCGACGGTGCGTGCCCGGCCATGATGCGCTGGGCGCCGAGCGCGGCGATCATCGCGCCGTTGTCGGTGCACAGCGACAGGGGCGGGATGCGCAGGGCGATTCCCGCCGCATCCGCCCGCTCCTCGGCCAGGCCTCGCAGGCGCGCGTTGGCCACCACGCCGCCGCCCAGCAGCAGCCGAGGCACTCCGAGGTCGACGCACGCGGCGATCGCCTTGCCGACCAGCACGTCGGCGACCGCCTCGCGGAAGCTCGCCGCCACGTCGCCGACCGGCACCGGCTCGCCCGCGTCCTCCCGCTGCTCGACCCAGCGCGCGACCGCGGTCTTCAGGCCCGAGAAGCTGAAGTCGTAGCGGTGCCGGTCGAGGTCCTTGGGCTTGGTGAGCCCGCGCGGGAAGCGGATCGCGCGCGGGTCTCCGTCGACCGCTGCGGCGTCGATGCGCGGCCCGCCGGGGTAGGCGAGCCCGAGCACGCGGGCGACCTTGTCGAAGGCCTCGCCCGCCGCATCGTCGATCGTCTCGCCGAGCAGCTCGACGTCGCTCGTGAGGTCACGCACGAGCAGCAGCGACGTGTGCCCGCCCGAGACCAGCAGCGCCACGGTCGGGTACTCGAACGGCTCGTCTTCGGCGAGGATGTCGGCGCCGACGTGGCCGACGAGGTGGTTGACGGCGTAGATCGGCACGTCCAGCGACAGGGCGAGCGCCTTCGCCGCCCCGACGCCGACCATGAGCGCGCCGGCGAGGCCGGGGCCGTTCGTCACCGCGATCGCGTCGACCTCGTCGAGCGTCACGCCCGCGCGGTCGACCGCCTCGCGCAGCGTGGGGCCGAGCGCCTCGAGGTGGGCGCGCGCGGCGACCTCGGGCACGACGCCCCCGTAGCGCGCGTGCTCCTCCATCGACGAGGCGATGACGTTGGCGAGCAGGGTCGATCCGCGCACGATGCCGACGCCGGTCTCGTCGCAGCTCGTCTCGATCCCGAGCACGAGGGGGTCGGCGCGGTTCACTCGGCCACCTCCGAGACGACGGATGCCGCGGGGCCGGTGACCGGCGCGGTCAGCTGTGCGCGCATGACGAGCGCGTCCACGCCGTCGGGCTGGTAGTAGCCGCGGCGCCGGCCGAGCTCGGCGAAGCCGAGGGAGCGGTAGAGCGCCTGTCCGACCGGATTGTCGTCGCGCACCTCGAGGAACACGTCGCGCGCGCCGCGCCGCCACGCCTCGGCGAGCAGCGCCTGCATGAGTGCGCGGCCGAGGCCGCCCGAGCGCGCGTCGGGCGCCACCGCGATGGTCTGCACGTCGCCCTGGCCGGAACCGCGCGGCGCGAGGAGGCCCGCGTACGCGACCACCGCATCGGGCTCGTCGGCCGGCGTCGCGACGAGGTAATAGCCGTGCTCGTCGACCAGTTCGCGGGCCATCGAGTCGGCCGACCACGCGTCGGAGGTGAAGACCGACCGCTCGATCGCCATGATCGCGTCGAGGTCGTCGGCCGCGGCTCGCCGCAGCATCCAGCTCATGCGCTCACCCGCTTCGGCCCCGCCGACGGCGTCACGTCGGGCGTGCGGAGGTAGAGCGGCTCGTCGGGCGCGAACGCCAGGCCGCCGGCGAGGATGCGAGCCGCGAGCGTGCCGAGCGCCGCGGCGGAGACGACGTGGGCGTCGAACCGCTCCCCGGCGGGCGCCGGCAGTGCGTCGGGCTTGGCGAGCCCGGGGCCGTCCACGCGGATCGGCACGCCGTTCGCGTCGAGTCCGTCGTAGGCGCTCCAGTACCGCTCGCGACGGCGCGCGTCGGTCACGACGAGCAGCGGCCCATCCCCTCCCGCGAGGTACCGCTCGAGCGCGATCGCGTCGTGGCTGACCACGGGCAGCACGGGGCATCCGGCTCCGAACGCGAAGGCGTGCGCGGCGGCGATGCCCACCCGTAAGCCGGTGAAGGGGCCGGGCCCCATGCCCGCGACCACGCCGGTCACGTCGCGCGCGGCGACGCCGGACTCGTCGAGCGTCCGCGCGATGAGCGAGCCGATCGCCTCCGCATGGCGCATGGTGTCGTCGGTGGCGCGCTCGGCGCGCACGCGGCCCGACTCGTCGACCACGGCGACACCGGTGCCCGCCGAGGTGTCGATCGCGAGCAGCATGCTCACAGCCTACGTCGGGTCGGCGTAGCGGCCGCCCGCCCAGCGCGGCCCGCGACCGATGACGCGCAGGGTGCGCGGCTCGTCGTCGTCGAGGTCGCCGGATGCCTCGGGCACGGCCACGCCCTCGGCTGCGCCGGTCGGGCGCGCGATCTCCACCTCGAGCCACGAGTCGGCCACCCCGTCGAGCATGCCCGCGCCCCACTCGACCACCACGACCGACCCGGCGAAGTCGATGTCGAGGTCGTCGAGCTCCATGGCGCTGCCCAGCCGGTACGCGTCGACGTGCACGAGCGGCGGGCCGTCGACCAGGCTCGGGTGCGTGCGCGCGAGCACGAAGGTCGGGCTCTGCACCGGTCCGCGGACGCCGAGGCCCGCGCCGATGCCGCGCGTGAGCGTGGTCTTGCCCGCCCCGAGCGGCCCGGTGAGCACGACGAGGTCACCGCGTCGCAGGTCGGCGGCGAGCGCGCGCCCGGCGTGCTCCATGGCGTCGGCGGTGGGCACCTCGTGTACGATCACGGCGCGCCCCGGTACCTGCGCGGCACGCGCGGCCCGATGCGCGTGACGATCTCGTAGCCGATCGTGCCCGTGGCATCCGCCCACTCGTCGGCCGTCGGCGCACCGGTCGACGGGTCGCCGAACAGCACCACCTCGTCGCCGGTCTCGACCGGGACGTCGCCGGCGTCGACGAGGAACTGGTCCATCGCGACGCGTCCCACGATCGGTCGCACGGCGCCGCCGAGCAGCACGCTGCCGCGCCCCGACGCGTGCCGGGTCACGCCGTCGGCGTAGCCGAGCGGCACGAGGGCGAGCGTGGTCGGTGCGCTCGCGCGCCAGGTGAGGTCGTACGACACGCCCGCGCCCGCGCCGACGCGACGCACCGCCGCCACTCGACCGCGCAGGGTCATGGCGGGCACCAGGCCGAGGTCCGCGCCCGTGGTGCCGTCGCCGTAGGGGGTGAGCCCGTACATGCCGATGCCCACGCGCACGAGGTCGAAGCGCGCATCGGGTCGACGCAGCGCGGCCGCCGTCGAGGCGAGGTGGCGGTGGGTCGGGCGCAGGCCCGCGGCATCCGCCGCCTCGAGCGCCGCCGCGAAGGCGGCGAGCTGCGCGTCGTCGTCGGCGTCGGAGGCGTTCGCGAGGTGGCTGAACACTCCGTCGACGGTGAGGGTGCCGGATGCCTCGAGCTCGCGGGCGCGCTCCACCACCGTGTCCCACCGGGCGGGCTCGACGCCGTTGCGGCTCAGCCCCGTGTCGACCTTCAGGTGCACGGTCGCCGGGACGGCGCCGCGCGCGACGGCGCCCGCGACCTGCTCGAGCTGGCTCGCGGAGGAGACGCCGATGGCGATGCCCGCGTCGAGCGCCGGCGCGAAGTCGAGGCCGGGGTCGTGCAGCCACGCGAGGATCGGCGCGTCGATGCCCGCGGCACGGAGCGCGAGCGCCTCGTCGACGTCGGCGACCCCGAGCATGCCCGCCCCGCCCTCGAGCGCAGCGCGGGCGACCGGCAGTGCGCCGTGCCCGTACGCGTCGGCCTTCACGACCGCCATGACGGCGGCGGGCGCCACGACGTCGGCGATGCGCGCGACGTTGGCGCGGATCGCGTCGAGGTCGACGACCGCCTCGCGGAACGGGCCGGGAGCGACGGGGCTCACGACGCCCCCTCGAGCACGACGAACGCCGTCGCGACCCCCGCGTCGTGGCTCATCGACACGTGCACGTGCGCGATACCGCGCTCGCGCACGTGCGCGTCGAGCGCGCCGTGCAGCACGAAGTCGGGGTTGCCCTCGGGATCGTTCACGAGCTCCATGTCGTGCCAGCGCATCACGTCGGGCCCGCCGAGGGCCTTGATGAGCGCCTCCTTCGCCGCGAACCGCGCCGCGAGCGAACGGGCCGGCCGGTCGCGCTCGCCGGCCGTGAAGAGCCTCTCGCGCAGGCCCGGGGTGCGCGTGATGGCGCGCTCGAAGCGCGCCACGTCCACGACGTCCACCCCGATCCCGGCGATCACGTGCCCGCTCCCCCGGCTACTCGACCGTGACCGACTTGGCGAGGTTGCGCGGCTGGTCGACGTCGAGGCCCTTGGCCGCGGAGAGCTCCATCGCGAAGATCTGCAGCGGCACGACAGCCAGCAGCGGCTCGAAGAGCGGGCCCGCCAGCGGGATGGGCAGCACCTCGTCTGCGAACGGCAGCACCGCGGCATCCCCCGCCTCGGCGATCGCGATGACGCGCGCGCCGCGGGCGCGGATCTCCTGGATGTTCGAGACCACCTTCGGGTGCAGCGACCCGGAGTTGCGGGGGCTCGGCACCACGACGAAGACCGGCTGGCCGGGCTCGATGAGCGCGATCGGCCCGTGCTTCAGCTCGCCCGCGGCGAAGCCCTCGGCGTGGATGTACGCGAGCTCCTTCAGCTTCAGCGCGCCCTCGAGCGCGATCGGGTAGCCCACGTGCCGGCCGAGGAAGAGCACCGAGCGCGTGTCGGCCATCCAGTGCGCGAGCTGGGCGATGCGCTCGCCCTGCTCCAGCACCGTGGCGAGCTTGCCCGGCACCTGCTCGAGCTCGTGCGCCGCGGTCTCGAGCTCCGCCGGCGACGCCGTGCCGAGCACGCGTGCCAGGTGCAGGCCGAACAGGTAGAGCGCCGCGATCTGGGCGACGAACGCCTTCGTCGACGCGACCGCGACCTCCGGACCGGCGTGCGTGTAGATCGCCGCGTCCGACTCGCGCGGAATGGTCGCGCCCTGCGTGTTGCAGACCGCGATCGTGCGCGCGCCCGCCTCGCGGGCGTACTTCACGGCCATGAGCGTGTCCATGGTCTCGCCCGACTGGCTCACCGAGATCACGAGCGTGTCGGGCCCGATGACCGGCTCCCGGTAGCGGAACTCGTGGCTGAGCTCCACGTCGACCGGTACGCGCGCCCACTTCTCGATCGCGTACTTCGCGACCATGCCCGCGTAGGCGGCCGTGCCGCACGCGATGACGGTGATGCGGCGGATGCCTCGGAGCACGTCGTCGCCCAATTCCTCGAGCTCGCCCACCACGACGGTGCCGTCGACCAGCCGGCCGCGGAGCGTGTTCGCGACCGCATCGGGCTGCTCGCTGACCTCCTTCTGCATGAAGCTCGACCAGCCGCCCTTGTCGGCGGCGTCCGCGTTCCAGGCGACCTCGAAGGGCTCGACCGTCACGGCGCCGCCGTCGAAGTCGGTCACGACGACCTCGTCGGCGGTGATCGCCACGATCTGGTCCTGGCCGATGGCGAGCGCGTTGCGGGTGTGCTCGACGAAGGCCGCGACATCCGACCCCAGGAAGTTCTCGCCCTCGCCCAGGCCGATCACGAGCGGCGAGTTGCGCCGGGCGCCGACGACGAGCCCGGGGGCGTCCCGGTGCAGCGCGAGCAGCGTGAACGCGCCCTCGAGCCGCACGACCGTGCGGCGGAACGCCTCGACGAGATCGCCCGTCGCGCGGTACTCCCGGCCGAGCAGCACGGCCGCGACCTCGGTGTCGGTCTCGCTGGCGAACTCCGCGCCGTCGGCGAGCAGCTCGTCGCGCAGCGCGGCGAAGTTCTCGATGATGCCGTTGTGGATCACGGCGAGGCGCCCCTCGTCGGCCAGGTGCGGGTGCGCGTTGCGGTCGGTCGGGCCTCCGTGGGTCGCCCACCGGGTGTGGCCGATGCCGGTGCCGCCGCGGGGCACCGGGTGCTCGGCGAGCTCGTCGACGAGCGTCTGGAGCTTGCCCGCCCGCTTGCTCGTGCCGAGGTTGCCCTCGTCATCGATGACGGCGACTCCGGCCGAGTCGTAGCCGCGGTATTCGAGGCGACGCAGGCCTCCGAGAAGGACGTCCAGGCTGTTGGCCGGCCCGACGTACCCGACGATTCCACACATGGGGGCGATTGTATCCGCGCCGGCCGGTGCACCGGCTGCACGCGACGGCACCGCCCGTGCACAGCCGCGGGCGGTGGACCGACGCGCGACTAGACTGTCCGGGATGTCCGATCCGACGACCGCACCCGTCGCGACGCAGCACATCTCCCCCTTCGTCGAACTCGACCGGGCGGATTGGGCCGCGCTCGCGCCGTCGATGCCGCTCCCGCTCAGCGAGATCGAACTGGTGCAGCTGCGCGGCCTCGGCGAGCCGCTCGACCACGACGAGGTCGCCGAGGTGTACCTGCCGCTCAGCCGGCTGCTGAACCTCTACGTCGGCGGCATGACCCACCTGCACCGCCTGACCAGTGACTTCCTCGGCGAGCGCGCCGAGCGCACGCCGTTCGTGATCGGCGTGGCCGGGTCGGTCGCGGTGGGCAAGTCGACCATCGCACGGCTGCTGCGCGAGCTGCTGTCGCGGTGGGAGCACACCCCTCGCGTCGAGCTCGTCACGACCGACGGGTTCCTGCTGCCCAACGCCGAGCTCGAGCGCCGCGGCCTGATGAGCCGCAAGGGCTTCCCCGAGTCGTACGACCGGCGGGCGCTGCTCCGCTTCGTGAGCGACGTGAAGGCAGGCGCACCCGAGGTGCGCGCGCCGTTCTACTCGCACCTCAGCTACGACATCGTGCCCGATGCGCAGATCACGGTGCGCCAGCCCGACGTGCTCATCGTCGAGGGCCTGAACGTGCTGCAGCCGCCCGCACCGGGCCACCGGCTCGCGGTCAGCGACCTGTTCGACTTCACCATCTACGTCGACGCGCGCACGCAGGACATCGCCCGCTGGTACGAGGAGCGGTTCCTCAGACTGCAGCGGGGCGCGTTCACCAACCCGAACTCCTACTTCCACCGGTACGCCGAGCTCACCGAGGAGCAGGCGCGCGCCCGGGCACGCGAGATCTGGAGCTCGATCAACGAGCCGAACCTCGAGCAGAACGTGCGACCCACGCGCTCGCGCGCATCGCTCGTGCTGCGCAAGGACTCCGACCACGCCGTGTCGAGCGTGCTGCTGCGGAAGATCTGAGCCCCTCTGCCACGTGCGCCGAGCGGCGCGGGAGCGTCAGACGGCGAGCTCGGCGCGCACGACCTCGGCGAGCGCCTCGGCGTGCTGCTGGGCGACGTCCTGGTCGGCCGCCTCGACCATGACCCGGACCATCGGCTCGGTGCCCGACGGGCGCAGCAGCACCCGCCCGGACTCGCCGAGCTCGGCCTCCGCGTCGCGGGTGGCGGCGTCGATGGCCTCGTTGCCCGCCAGCGCGTCGCGGTCCACGCCGCGCACGTTCAGCAGGACCTGGGGGTAGACGGTCATGACGTCCGCCAGGTCGGCGAGCGACCGGCCCGTGCGCGCGACCTCGGCCGCGAGGTGCAGGCCGGTGAGCACGCCGTCGCCGGTCGTGGCGAACTCCGTCATGATGACGTGGCCGCTCTGCTCGCCCCCGAGCGCGAGCCCGTCGGCGGCGAGCGCCTCGAGCACGTAGCGGTCGCCGACCTTGGTCTGCACGACGCGGATGCCGTGCTCGTCCATGGCGCGGCGCAGGCCGAGGTTGCTCATGACCGTGGTCACGAGGGTGTCGTCGGTCAGGCTGCCGCGCTGCTGCATCGCGATCGCGAGGATCGCCATGATGCGGTCGCCGTCGACCACCTGTCCGCGGTGGTCGACCGCGAGGCAGCGGTCGGCGTCGCCGTCGTGCGCGATGCCCAGGTCGGCACCGTGCTCGACGACCGCGGCCTGCAGCACCTCGAGGTGCGTCGAGCCGACGCCGTCGTTGATGTTGAGCCCGTCGGGGTCGGCGCCGATCACGGTCACCTTCGCCCCGGCGAGCGCGAACGCCTCGGGCGAGACGCCGGCCGCGGCGCCGTGCGCGCAGTCGATGACGACGTGCAGGCCGTCGAGCCGGTTCGGCAGGGTGCCAACGAGGTGGAGCACGTACCGGTCCTCGGCGTCGGCGAAGCGTCGGATGCGACCCACGTCGCCACCGATCGGGGTGAGCTTCTCGCCGCCGAGCCGCGCCTCGATGCGGTCCTCGACCTCGTCGGGCAGCTTCGTGCCGCCGAACGAGAAGAACTTGATGCCGTTGTCGGGCGCCGGGTTGTGCGAGGCGGAGATCATCACGCCGAAGTCGGCGTGCTCACTCGCGATGAGGTACGCGGTCGCCGGGGTCGGCAGCACGCCGGCGTCGAGCACGTCGATGCCGGAGCTCGCGAGGCCCGCGACGACCGCCGAGGTGAGGAACTCACCGGAGATGCGCGGGTCGCGCGCGACGACGGCCACGGGCTTCCGGCCCGCGGCGCGGATCGAGTCCGCGTGGCGGCCCTGCGTGAGCACGAGGGCAGCCGCCTGGGCGAGTTCGAGGGCCAGCACAGCCGAGAGTTCCCGGTTGGCCAGCCCCCGAACGCCGTCCGTGCCGAAGAGGCGGGGCATGGAGCCGTCGCGTCTCAGCGCTTGGAGAACTGCGGAGCCTTGCGGGCCTTCTTGAGACCGGCCTTCTTGCGCTCGATCACGCGCGCGTCGCGGGTGAGGAAGCCGGCCTTCTTGAGGGTCGGGCGGTTGTGCTCGCGGTCGATCTCGTTCAGCGCACGGGCGATCGCGAGGCGCAGCGCGCCGGCCTGACCCGAGGGGCCGCCGCCGGTGATGCGTGCGATCACGTCGTAGCTGCCGCGCAGGTCGAGCACGGTGAACGGGTCGGTGATGAGCTGCTGGTGGAGCTTGTTCGGGAAGTAGTCCGCGAACTCACGGCCGTTGACCGTGATGGAGCCGGCGCCGGGCACGACGCGCACGCGCGCGATGGCCTGCTTGCGGCGGCCGACGGCTGCGCCGGACACGTTGAGGATGACGCGCTCCGAGGCCGGGGTCTCGGTCGGCGCGCTCTCGGTGGTGTAGCTCTCGGGAGCCTGGTCGATCTGGTCTGCGATCTTCGCCACGATGAATGAATCCTTTGGTCTTGTACGTCGAGAAGGGAGCGCCGTTACTGGGCGATCTGGGTGAGGGTGTACGCCTTCGGCTGCTGCGCGGCGTGCGGGTGCTCCGGGCCTGCGTAGACCTTCAGCTTCTTGATCTGGGCGCGACCGAGCGAGTTCTTCGGGAGCATGCCGCGAACCGCCTTCTCGACGGCGCGGACGGGGTTCTTCTCGAGGAGCTCGGCGTAGCCGACGGCCGAGAGGCCGCCCGGGTAGCCCGAGTGGCGGTAGGCCTTCTTCTGCTCGAGCTTCTGGCCCGTGAGGGCCACCTTCTCGGCGTTGACGATGATCACGAAGTCGCCGGTGTCGACGTGGTTCGCGAAGATCGCCTTGTGCTTGCCGCGCAGCAGGGCTGCGGTGTGGCTGGCGAGGCGGCCGAGCACGATGTCGGTCGCGTCGATGACGACCCAGTCGCGCTGGATCTCATTCGGCTTGGGGGTGTAGGTGCGCGTCACGGAAGTGCTGCTTTCTGATCGAGAGAGGGGTTCGTGAATCCCGCTCCGTGGGAGTTCGCCCGCGATGCGGTCGAACGCCCGGTGGAGGGCTCATCTTCGGGTGCCGACGCAGGTGGCGGCACCAAAGAGACAGCTTAGCCCACGACCCCGTCGGCGTGCAATTCGCGCCGTGCCCGCGTCTGGCGGGCGCGGGCCGCGAGCTCCGCGTCGTCGGGGTAGCCGACCTCGGTGAGCACGAGCCCCTTCGCCGGCATGACGCGGAACGCGCTCGTGCGCTCGCCCGCCCGCATGAGCGCGAGCGGCTCGTCGACCCCGAGCTTGCCCTGCCCGACCGCGACGCACGCCCCGACCAGCGCGCGCACCATCGAGTGGCAGAACGCGTCGGCCTGGAGCGCCGCGACGAGCACGCCGTCCGCCTCGCGGCGCCACGTGAACGCCTGCAGCGTGCGGATCGTGGTCGCGCCCTCGCGCGGACGGCAGAACGCGGCGAAGTCGCCGAGCCCCAGCAGCGAGCCCGCCGCCCGGTCCATCGCCGCCACCTCGAGGGGCGCCGGATGCCACACGGTGTGCGCCCGTGCGAGCGGGTCGCGCGTCGCGGACGCATCCGCCACCCGGTACTCGTAGCGGCGCCACACGGCCGAGAAGCGTGCGTCGAACCCGTCGGGCGCGATCGTCGCCGCATGCACGACGACGTCGGCGTCGTGCGCGCCGAGGATGCCGGTGAGTCGCCGCAGCAGCACCCCGGCCGGATCGGTCGCGCGGCCCGAGGCCGGGTCGCCGCGCCGCGGACGCGTGACCTCCTCGAGCGCGTCGGGCTGCACGTCGAGGTGCGCGACCTGGCCGCGCGCGTGCACGCCGGAGTCGGTGCGCCCGGCGACCGTCAGCCGCGGGGCCGTTCCCGTCCGGCGGAACAGCGTCGCGAGCGCCTGCTCGAGCACGCCCTGCACCGTGCGCTGCCCCGGCTGCGCGCTCCAACCGTTGAACGCCGTGCCGTCGTAGGCGAGGTCGAGGCGGATGCGGGTGGGCGAGGCGTCCGCGGGCGCGCGTTCGCCCGCGGCATCCGTCTGCTCGTCGCTCACGATCCCAGCCTACGGTTCGGCGCGCGACCGCCCGTGCGGCCCACCGTCAGGGCAGGCGCCCGAACGCGGCGGCGAGCGCGTCGGCGTAGAGCGCGCCGCCCGGCGCGAGCGGATGCGTTCCGTCGCTCGCGAGCGCCTCGGGGTGCGGTGCGACCGCCGCCCGCCACCCGCTCACGGTGGCCGTCGCGTTGGCGCCCGAGACCCGCGCCAGCCGGTCGTTCACCGTCGCCGTCCAGCTCATCGGGCCCGCCACGTCGACGAACACCACCCGACGGTCGGGGCCGGCGATGTCGATGATCTGCTCGTAGACCGAATCGGGCCCGTCGCCGTTGGTGCCGAGGCCGACGACCACGTAGCTGCGGAGCCGGCCCGCGGCGGCGAGCGCGGCCACCACGGCCGGGCCCTCGCGCATCTGGCGCGACACGGACGCGTCGATCGCGATGCCCGGGAACCGGCGCTGCAGCTCCGGGGCCGCGGCGAGCATCACCGAGTCGCCGATCGCGCTGATGCGGTCGCCCGCCGGGATCGCGGCCGCCGCGATGGGCTCGGGTTCCGGCTCGGGTGCGGGGGCGGGCTCGGGCTCCGGGGCGGGCTCGGGCTCGGGCGCTGGCTCCGGCTCCGGCGAGGCCGCCGGCTCCGGCTCGGGGCCGCCCGCGGGCTCCGCGTCGACGGGCGCGGGCGCCTCGGCCGCCGGCGCCGGCCCTCCCGTGGCATCCGCCCCCACCGCCGCCGCACCGCGCTCGATCGCCGCCGCGGCGCTCGACCGCTCCGGCGCCGCCGCCACGCCGACCACTGCCGTGGCCATCAGCGCGGCCGCGGCCGCCGTCGCGACCATCGCCGACGCCGTCCGCACCGGCGCACCGCGGCGCACCGCGGCGGCCACCGCCCCCGCCGCGCCCCGGAAGCCGAGGCGTCGCACCGGCGTCTCGACCCAGCGGAACGACGCGGTCGCGGCGACGACCGTGAGCAGCACTGCCACCGACGCGGCGAGGGGCCCCGGGGCGGCGACCGTCCCCGAACCGAGCACCGCCGTCACGAGCACCAGCACGGGCCAGTGCCACAGGTAGAGGCCGTACGAGCGCACGCCGATCCACCGCATCGGGCCGGCGTCGAGCACGCGACCCACCGCCGGCTCGGCGACCACGACGCGGATCAGCCCCGCCGTCGCCAGGCTCGCGGCCAGCATGCCGCCGTTGTACGCGAGCCCGGCGGCCGGATCGAGCACCAGCACCAGCCCGACGATCACCCCGAGCAGCAGCGCGGCCGCCACCCCGCGGGTCGCCGGGCGGCTCGCGGGAGGTCGCCCGCCCGCCTCCGGCCGCCGCCCCAGGTGTAGCGCGAGGATCGCGCCGATCAGCAGCCCGAACGCGTGCGTGCCCGTGCCGTAGTACGCCGCCGTCGGGTCGTCCGCGGCGACCACGACCATCGCGACCGACGACAGCGCCGCCGCGTAGCCCACCGCCCAGAGCCGCACCACCGGCGCGAACGCGCGCAGCAGCAGCACCAGCAGCAGCGGCCAGGCGAGGTAGAACTGCTCCTCGATCGCCAGCGACCACAGGTTGCGGAACAGCTCGGGCGACGTCGCGCCGAGGTAGTCGGCCTGCGCGGCGATGGCGAGCCAGTTGAAGCTGAACGTCGCACCGCCCACGAGCTGCCAGCCGATGCCGACCAGCACGTCGCCGCCGACCAGCGCGCCCGCCGCCGTGCACACCAGCAGCACGATCGCCAGTGCGGGCAGCAGCCGACGCGCCCGCCGCGCCCAGAACCTCCGGAACGAGATGCGGCCGTTCGCTGCGCGCTCGCGCAGCAGCAGGGTCGTGATCAGGAAGCCGCTGATGACGAAGAAGACGTCCACGCCGATGAACCCGCCGGGCAGCAGCCCGCCCGTGACGTGGAACAGCACCACGGCCACGACCGCGATCGCGCGCAACCCGTCCAGCCCGGCGACGCGGCCCGGCGCGGTGGGTGCGGGCGGCACGCGCTCGGTCGTCGCTGCATCCACCGGGCCCCCTCCCGTCGTCCACCGCTCCGGCGCGGCGTGCTCAGCTCAGGGTACGACCTCAGAACTCCAGCGAATACGCCAGCTCGCGGTGGTGCTCGCGATAGCCCATCGACTCGTACAGGGCGTTCGCGCCCGTGGGGCTGTCGGCGTCGACCTCGAGCACGCTCGACGCGAAGCCGGCCGCCGCGGCCGCGTGCAGGTGCCCGGCGAGCAGCCGCCTGGCGATGCCGCGCCCGCGGCCCTCGCGCCGGACCCCCACGTACTCGACGTAGATGCCCGCCTCGCCCTCGTGCTCGTCGGTCGCCTCGTACTCGCTCGCGAGCAGGAACCCGACCACCCGGTCGCCGTCGACCGATACCAGCGACAGGTCCCCGCGGAACCCCTCGCCTCCCACCAGGTGCCCCCACTGCTCGGGGCTCATGACGTCGCTGCCCCAGTGGTCGCGGAACGCGTCGTTGCGGGCGTGCCGCACCGCCTCGGCGTCGTCGTCGCGATACGGCCGCACCGTGGCGTCCGCCTCGGGCAGCTCGGGCAGCGGCTCGCGCAGGTCGCGGGAGAACTTCAGGAAGTAGCGCTTGACCGCCATGCCCGAGCGCTCGAAGAGCCGGCCGTTCGCGGGCGTGCGCTCCTGCGCGTAGCCGAACACCACGCCGGGCAGCAGCGAGTCGCTGTCCGCGAACTGCTCGACCGCGCGCGCGAGCTCCCAGTCGAGCAGGACGCGGCCGATGCCGCGCCCGCGGAAGTCGGGGTGGATGCCGCCGAACAGGAAGCTGCGCACCATGAACTCGGCGCCCTCCGGGCGCAGCACGATGCCGTGCGCCGCCAGGCGTCCGTCGGCTGCGAAGCCGAGCACCGTGTCCTGCCCGAGGTCGAGCTCGCTGCGACCGAGCATGTCCGCGACCTCCTCGCGCCCCGAGCGCCACTCGGGGTGGTCCGCCGCCGCGAGCGCGTGCTCGAACGCGGTGATCAGGTCCACGTCGTCGCGGGTCGCCGGGCGCCACGAGGCGATGTCGTCGTGCGCGAGCGTCGCGGTGCGTCGGGCCGATGCGACGCGGTCGCGCAGCGGTTCCTGGCGGGGTTCGGGGTGGAGGGACTCGGTCATGGTGCGCATCCTCTCGGGGCTCGGGGTGTGCTGCGGTGACGACGAACGCCCCGGGCACGGGTGCCCGGGGCGTTCAGACGTGGTGGACGCGAGACCTACTTGGCCTCGGCGTCGGCCTCCTCGGCGGCGGCCGACTCGGCGGTCTCGTCGGCGGCGGTCTCGTCGGCGGCGGGTGCCTCCTCGGCCACGGCCTCCTCGGCGGCGGGCTCCTCGGCGACCGGCTCCTCGGCGGCGGGTGCGGCCTTCGCCGGCTTCGCCTTCGGGGTGACGGGCTCGAGCACGAGCTCGATCACGGCCATGGGGGCGTTGTCGCCCTTGCGGTTGCCGATCTTCGTGATGCGGGTGTAGCCGCCCTCGCGGTCGGCCACCTGCGGCGCGATCTCGGTGAACAGCTCGTGCACGACGCTCTTGTCGCCGATGACCGAGAGGACGCGACGACGGGCGTGCAGGTCACCACGCTTGGCGAAGGTGACCAGGCGCTCGGCGAACGGACGCAGGCGCTTGGCCTTGGTCTCGGTCGTCGTGATGCGCTTGTGCGTGAACAGGCTGCTGGCGAGGTTCGCGAGCATGAGACGCTCGTGCGCGGGTCCGCCTCCGAGGCGGGGGCCCTTGGTGGGCTTGGGCATTGTTCTGTATCTCCAGTGGTGGGGGTGTGCGAGGCGCGCGAGGCGCTCTCAGCTAGTTCTCTTCGTCGAACCCGGTGTAGAAGTGCGCGCCGTCGAAGCCGGGGACCGAGTCCTTCAGCGACAGGCCCATCTCGGTGAGCTTGTCCTTGACCTCGTCGACCGACTTCTGGCCGAAGTTGCGGATGTTCATCAGCTGGGTCTCGCTCAGTGCGACGAGCTCCGAGACCGTGTTGATGCCCTCGCGCTTCAGGCAGTTGTACGAACGCACCGACAGGTCGAGGTCCTCGATCGGGATCGAGAGCTCGCTCGAGAGCACGGCGTCGACCGGCGCGGGGCCGATCTCGATGCCCTCGGCTGCGTTGTTCAGTTCGCGGGCGAGGCCGAACAGCTCGGTGAGCGTGCGGCCGGCCGACGCGATGGCGTCGCGCGGGCTGATGGCGGCCTTGGTCTCGACGTCGACCACGAGGCGGTCGAAGTCGGTGCGCTCACCGGCACGCGTCGCCTCGACGCGGTAGGTGACCTTGAGCACGGGCGAGTAGATCGAGTCGACCGGGATCTGGCCGGCCTCGGAGAACTCGCTGCGGTTCTGGCTGGCCGAGACGTAGCCGCGGCCGCGCTCGATGGTGAGCTCGAGCTCGAACTTCGCGGTGTCGTTCAGGGTCGCGATGACGAGCTCGGGGTTGTGCACCTCGACGCCGGCCGGGGCCGAGATGTCGGCAGCGGTGACCTCACCGGAGCCCTGCTTGCGCAGGTAGGCGGTGATGGGCTCGTCGTGCTCGCTGGAGACGACCAGGTTCTTGATGTTGAGGATGATCTCGGTGACATCCTCCTTCACGCCCGGCACGGTGGAGAACTCGTGCAGCACGCCGTCGATGCGGATGCTCGTGACGGCGGCACCGGGGATCGACGAGAGGAGGGTGCGGCGAAGCGAGTTGCCGAGGGTGTAACCGAAGCCCGGCTCGAGGGGCTCGATCACGAAACGCGAACGGAACTCCGAGATGTTCTCTTCCGTGAGCGTGGGACGCTGTGCGATCAGCACTATGGATTCCTTTCGGCTCAGTGCCCGCTATATGACACTTTGCGATGGAGGCCGGGTGGCTGGCCCGGCCGGATATGGAGTTGTGAGAGAACGGATGCGCCGGTCGGGGCGCTGGCGGTGGCGCGACGGACCACGGGTCCGGCCGATCCGCCGGCGCCCGACCGGCGGAGCGTCAGACGCGGCGGCGCTTCGGGGGACGGCAGCCGTTGTGCGCCTGCGGCGTCACGTCGTTGATGCTGCCGACCTCGAGGCCGGCGGCCTGGAGCGAGCGGATCGCGGTCTCGCGGCCCGAGCCCGGGCCCTTCACGAAGACGTCGACCTTCTTCATGCCGTGCTCCTGCGCCTGGCGGGCGGCCGACTCGGCGGCCAGCTGCGCGGCGAACGGGGTCGACTTGCGCGAGCCCTTGAAGCCGACGCCGCCCGAGGAGGCCCAGCTGATGACCGCGCCGGTCGTGTCGGTGATCGAGACGATCGTGTTGTTGAAGGTCGACTTGATGTGGGCCTGGCCCACGGCGACGTTCTTCTTGTCCTTCTTGCGGGGCTTGCGAGCCGCCGACTTGGGTGCTGCCATGACTTCTCCTGAATCCTCGTCGCTGGCCGGGGGCTAGCGAGCCTTCTTCTTGCCGGCGACGGTGCGCTTCGGACCCTTGCGGGTGCGCGCGTTGGTCTTGGTGCGCTGGCCGCGGACCGGGAGGCCGCGACGGTGGCGGATGCCCTCGTAGGAGCCGATCTCGACCTTGCGGCGGATGTCGGCGGCCACCTCGCGGCGGAGGTCGCCCTCGACCTTGTAGGTGCCCTCGATGTGGTCGCGGAGGGCGACGAGCTGGTCGTCGGTGAGGTCCTTCACGCGGATGTCGCCGGAGATCCCGGTCTCCGCGAGGGTGGCGAGCGCGCGGGTGCGGCCCACGCCGTAGATGTACGTCAGTGCGATCTCCACGCGCTTCTCGCGCGGGATGTCGACGCCTGCCAGACGTGCCATGTTGGCTTCTCCTGAATGGTGTTCGAGAGGTGTGGAGCAACGCCGGTGCCCGGGCCTCTCTCCCGAGGTGTCATCCGCGCGAAGCGGAATCCTGGCGTTGCCGTGTCGTATTCAGTTGTGGTGCTCGTCGTGCCGCGCGGGGCGGCGCAGGTCAGCCCTGGCGCTGCTTGTGGCGCGGGTTCGACTTGCAGATGACCATGACGCGACCGTTGCGGCGGATGACCTTGCAGTGGTCGCAGATGGGCTTGACGGAGGGGTTGACCTTCATGTGGGGGTTCCTTGTTGCATCGCTGTCTTCGTACCCGTGGGGTGCCGCGGGCCGTTACTTACAGCAGAGACCTACTTGTAGCGGTAGACGATGCGGCCGCGGGTCAGATCGTAGGGGCTCAGCTCCACGATCACGCGGTCCTCGGGGAGGATGCGGATGTAGTGCTGACGCATCTTGCCCGAGATGTGGGCGAGCACCTTGTGCCCGTTCGTCAGCTCGACCCGGAACATGGCGTTCGGGAGAGCCTCGACGACCGAACCTTCGATCTCGATGACACCGTCTTTCTTGGCCATAGCCTCACTATCGCTAGGGTTGGAATCTGCTGGTCGTGCGATCGTCTCGCGCCCCGCTCGCCCCGCTCGGTGGCATGGCGGTATCGAGGCGCGAAACACCAAGGGTCAACATTACGCCATCCGGCGCGGTTTCGCCAATCGGATGCCCGTGGGCCGGCGGTTGCCGAGGTCGCGCGCGTCAGGCGCGCTGACGTTCCCGCACGCGCTCGACGAACGGCGCGAACAGGGCGTGGGTCTGCGTCAGGCCCGTGACCCCGGCGACGAAGGCCTCGGCGTCCTGCTCGCGGAGCATCCGCTGCAATTCGACGCTCTGCTCGTCGGCGGGTACGTCGAACCGCAGCGCGGCGGCCATCGCGTCGAGCAGGGCCCGCGGGGCGATGCCGCGGTCGGCGAGCTCGGCCGCCGGGCCGACGAAGCGCTCGTGTCGGCTGAGCTTGCGCAGCGGCTGCCGGCCGACCCGCTCGACGGTGTCGGGCAGCGCCGCGTTGCGGAACCGCTCGAGGATGGTCTCGCGGTACCGCGTCTGCGCCTCCTCGGCGAACTCGTGCTTCGCCACCAGCAGCGCGGAGGTCTCCTCCAGCACCCCGGTCACCGCTGCTTCGACCAGCGGGTCGACCAGGGCGTCGGCGATCGACACGTGCCCGCCGATGAAGCCGAAGTAGGCGATCGAGGCGTGCCCCGTGTTCACGGTGAAGAGCTTGCGCTCGATGTACGGCGCGAGGTCGTCGACGAAGTGCGCGCCCGGGATCGCGGGGGCCGCCTCGCCGAACGGCCGGCGCTCGATGGCCCACTCGAAGAACGTCTCCACGGTCACGTCGAGGCCCGCGTCCGGGTCCTGGCCCGGCACGATGCGGTCGACCGCGGTGTTCGCGAACACCGCCCGGCCGGCGATCGACGCCCATTCCTCGGCCGAGCAGAGCGCCGCGGTCTCGTCGCGCAGCAGGTCGGTCGCGTTGATGGCGTTCTCGCAGGCCATCACCTGCAGCGGCGGCGCCTCGTCGGCGCGGGCCCGGAGCCCCGCGAGCACGTGCGGGGCGATGAAGCGCAGGATGGTCGGGCCGACCGCGGTCGTGAGCACGTCGGCCGTGGCGATCTCGTCGGCGACCCGGTCGGCGTCGGTGGCGCTGTTCAGCGCGCGGAAGCCGTCGACCCGCGTGGTCGACGACTCGCGCCCGACCGCGTGCACGAGGTAGGCGTCCGCCGCGGCGAGCGCGTCGATGAGCTCCGCGTTCACGTCGGCGAACACCACCTCGTACCCGGCTTCGTGGAGCAGCAGCCCCACGAAGCCGCGGCCGATGTTCCCGGCGCCGAAGTGGACGGCCTTCATCAGCCGTTGACCTCGCCGAGCGCCGCGTAGAGCTCGTCGGCGTCGCCGACGGCGAGCAGGCGCTCGACCTCGTCCTCGTCGGAGAAGACGAGCGCGATGCGGGAGAGGATCTCGAGGTGCTCGTCGCCGATCCCCGCGATGCCGACGACGAACCGCACCTGCTCGCCGCCCCAGTCGATCGGCTGGTCGTACCGCGTGATCGACAGCGCCGAGCGCAGGATCGCGTCCTTCGACTCGTTCGTGCCGTGCGGGATGGCCAGCAGGTTCCCCATGTACGTCGACACCGACTGCTCGCGCTCGAGCATCGCGTCGACGTACGCCGGGGTGACCGCGCCGGCCTCGACGAGGATGCCGCCCGCTGCGCGGATGGCCTCCTCGCGAGCGGCCGGCGCGGCGGCGAGACGGACGTTCCCGGGTGACAGTACCTGATCGCTCATGTCATCCATTCCCTTCATTCCCGCCGCCGCGCCCTGCGGTCAGCGAACCCCTTCGGACTGCAGCATGTGCACGACCTCGTCGTACTTCGGGGAGTTCATGAAGTTCTCCACCGAGACGTGCAGTGCGCTGGGCGACTGCAGCTTCGCGCGGTCGGTCAGGTCCTGGTGCGTGATCACCAGGTCGACGTCGTCCTTCAGGTTGGCGATCGACTGGTTCGTCACGGTGACGCTGTCGATGCCGGCCTTCTTGATCTTGTTGCGGAGCACCGTGGCGCCCATGGCGCTCGAGCCCATGCCGGCGTCGCACGCGAACACGATCGAGTGGATCGGCTTGTGCTCGAACGCGGCCTGCTCGCCCTCCTCGACGAGCCCACCGCCCGCCGCGACGCCCTCGGCCTGCAGGCCGCCGAGCACCGAGCTCTCCTTGCCCTTGTTGGCCTGCGTCTGCGCGATCGCGTCGCTCAGGTCGCCGGCGTTCTCGCGTTCGAGGTCGCGCTTGCGACTCGCCCGCAGGATGATCGAGGCGATGACGAACGAGACCGCCGCGGACAGCACCACCGAGAGGATGACGCCGAGGTAGCTGTCGTTCGCGGTCTGGATGAGCACCGCGATGATGCTGCCCGGTGCCGCCGGCGCTCGAAGGCCCGAGTCGAACAGCACGTTCGTGGCGACGCCGGTCATGCCGCCGGCGATCACGGCCAGCACCGTGAGCGGCTTCATGAGCACGTACGGGAAGTAGATCTCGTGGATGCCGCCGAAGAACTGGATGATGATCGCGCCGGGAGCGCTCGCCCGTGCCATGCCGACGCCGAAGATCGCGAACGCGAGCAGCAGGCCGAGGCCCGGGCCGGGGTTCGCCTCGATCAGGAACAGGATCGACTTGCCCTCCTCGGCCGCCTGCTGCGTGCCGAGCGGGGTGAACACGCCGTGGTTGATGGCGTTGTTCAGGAAGAGGATCTTGCCCGGCTCGACGAGGATCGACACGAGCGGCAGCAGCGACACCGAGATCAGCCAGTCCACCCCGGTCTCGAGGAGGTTGCTGATCCACTCCACCGCCGGGCCGAACGCGAAGTAGCCGACGATCGCCAGGATGCCGGCGAGGATGCCGGCGGAGAAGTTGTTGACGAGCATCTCGAAGCCCGCCTTGATCTTCCCCTCCCAGATGCGGTCGACCTGCTTCATGAGGTACGCGGCGAGCGGGCCCATGATCATCGCGCCGAGGAACATCGGGATGTCGGTGCCGACGATCACGCCGACCGTCGCGATCGTGCCGACCACGCCGCCTCGGGTGTCGTAGACGAGTCGACCGCCCATGTTCGCCAGCAGCAGCGGGAGCAGGTAGATGATCATCGGCCCGACGAGGCCGGTGTACTCGTTGCCCGCCGCATCGGGGAACCCGCCGAGCTGCGGCACGGGCGTCCACCCGGTCTCGATGAAGAACGCGGTGATGAGTCCCCAGGCGATGAACGCCGCGATGTTCGGCATGACCATGCCGCTCAGGAACGCGCCGAAGCGCTGGATCCCGACGCGCGCGCCGCCCTTGGGCTTCGTGGCGTCGGGGGATGACGTCGTCGTCATGATGGTGCCTCTCCTATGACTGGGGCGCGGACACGTCGTGCCCGGCCGTGACGGAGCCTGCGGCGTCCTTCGCCGCCTGCTGGGCTTCGGCCGCACCCTCGGCGGCCAGTGCTGCGCGGGCGATCGCGATCGCGTCGTCCTTCGTGTACCGCGCCAGGGACGCGCGGACGTCTGCGAGTGCCGACGGTGACATCGACAGGGTGGTCGCGCCGAGGCCGACGAGCACCACGGCGAGCATCGGGTCGGCCGCGGCCTCGCCGCAGATGCCGACCGGGCGGCCGAGCTCCCGGCCCGCCTCCCCCACGGAGGCGACCAGCGAGAGCACCGCCGGGTGCCACGGGTTCTGGAACGTCGCGACCGTGCCGAGCATGCGGTCGGCCGCCATCGTGTACTGCGTGAGGTCGTTGGTGCCGATCGACGCGAAGTCGGTGGCCGCCAGCAGCCGGTCGGCGAGCAGCGCCGCGCTCGGCACCTCGATCATCACGCCGGCCGTGCGGATGCCGAGCTCCTTGGCGAGCGCGGTGAAGTAGCGCGCCTCCTCGACGTTGGCCACCATGGGCGCCATGACCCAGAGGTCGGCGTCGGTCGCCGCATCCGCCGCCGCCAGCGCCGTGAGCTGCTCGCGCAGGATCGCCTCCGACTCTCGGAGGGCGCGGATGCCGCGCAGGCCCAGCGCGGGGTTCTCCTCGTCGGCGTCGTTGAGGAAGGACAGCGGCTTGTCGGCGCCTGCGTCGAGCACGCGCACGACGACCTTCTTCCCGGCGAAGGCGTTCAGGAGTCGGGTGTACTGCTCCTGCTGCTCGCGCACGGTCGGCGCCTGCTGCGCGTCGAGGAAGAGGAACTCGGTGCGGAACAGCCCCACGCCCTCGGCGCCCAGTTCGACCGCTGCGGCGGCGCCGTCGGCCGAGCCGAGGTTCGCGAGCAGCGGTACCGGGGTGCCGTCGGCGAGCGCGCCGGGCGTCACCGGTGCGGCCGCGCGCGCCTTGCGCTCGGCGATGCGCTCCTGGGCCGCGGCGGCCTGGTCGGGGCTCGGGCCGACGATCACGAGGTCGTTCTCGGCGTCGACGATGACCTGGTCGCCCGAGTCGAGCTGCCCGGCGCCGGTGGCACCCACGACCGCGACGATCGACTTCTCGCGGGCGAGGATCGCGGTGTGCGAGGTGGGGCCGCCGTCGATGGTGACGAGCCCGAGCACCTGGTCGAGGTCGAGCGTCGCGGTGTCGGCGGGCGCGAGGTCGCGCGCCACCAGCACGAACGGATGCCCCGGATTCGGCACGCCCGGCGCGGGGAGCTTCAGCAGGTTGGCGATCACGCGCTGCGACACGTCGTCGAGGTCGGCGGCGCGCTCGGCCATGTAGCCGCCCATGCCGGCGAGCATCTCGCGGAACGACGCGAACGCCTCGAACACCGCGCGCTCGGCCGTCTTGCCGTCGGCCAGGCGCTTCACGATGTCGTCCATGAGCGTCGGGTCCTCGGCCATCATGGCCTGCGCCTCGAGCACGTCCTGCGCCGAGCCGCCGGCCTTGGCCCCGCGACCCTGCAGCTCGGCCGCGACGACCGCGAGCGACCCGCGAGCGCGCTCGGCCTCCCTGTCGGGGTCGAGGTGGCTGGGCCGGTCGACCGGCTCCGGCAACGGCTCGGCCATCCGGACCACCGGCCCGAGTGCGACGCCCAGGCCGATTCCGGTTCCCTGCAGTTCCATCACGCGTCTCCCATCCTGTTCGCGAACGGGAGCGGGCGCCCGCTATCCGTCGTGGTCGGTGCTGAGCAGCTCCACGAGCCGCTCGAGCACGGCGTCCTCGTCTCCCCCGTCGACCGTGAGGGTGACGGTGTCGCCGTGGTCGATCCCCTGCGAGATGACGGCCAGGATGCTCGCGGCGTTGACGGGCGAACCGCCATCCTTCGCGATCGTGACCTGGGCTCCCGACTCGGCAGCTGCCTGGGTGAAGAGCTTCGCCGGCCTGGCGTGCAGTCCGTGGCTCGATCCGATCTGGACAGTGCGTTCCACCATGATTCCGGCCTCCGTCGTTGGCGTCCGTTCCCGTTCTCACCATAGACCCGGCTCGCGCGCACGGGAACGGCGACGCGCGCTCGCGGGTTCACGATCGCTCCCCTGCCGCGGCGAGGGCGAGATCGAGGGCTTCCTCCCCGTCGCGCGCCGCGAAGACGCGCTCGGGCATGACGGCGACGGCGACGGATGCCTCGGAGGCGCGTTCGCGCACCGCATCGGCCAGCGTGCCCACGTGCGCGCCGAGCAGCACGACGTCGACCGCGTCGAGCCCGGCGTCGAGTCGCGTCGACCCCGCCGCCTCGACCGTGCAGTCGAGCCCGCGGTCGCGGGCGCTGCGACGCACGCGCTGCGCGACGAACGTGCTGGACGCCCCCGCGCCGCAGACCACCAGGATCCTCATCGATCCGCTCACCGCTTCCGTGCCGTTGCAAAGTCGTGCCGACCCCCCGACGAGCCGGCGCCCCCGCCGAAGTTCCGGCGGGGCACGTCACCAGTGTGGCCAGCGGAGGCCTCCCGTCACCACCAGACCTGTTTCCGCACCCCCGGAAAAGCGTGCGTTCCGGGCCCCGCCGGTCGGCCGGAGGTGGTTGACTCTGGATCGGGACGTGCGACGCCGCAGGGCCGTCGCGCCCGGGAGGAGGCGCCGTGGTCGAGCGACAGGAGCGCATGCTGGCGCTGCTGGAGCGCAGCGGCACGCTCACCGCGGGCGAGATCGCCGACCGGCTCGGGGTGACGCCCCGCACGGTGCGCAACTACGTCGCGGCGACGAACGGCGGTGCGGATGCCCCGGTGATCGTGTCCGGCCCGAGCGGCTACCGCGTCGACCCTGCGGCGCTCGCCCGCTACCGCGAGCTCGAGCGCGACCCGGCCGACTCCCCGCGGGCGCGCCGCGGGCGCGTGCTGCGCCGCCTCGTCGACGCACACGACCCGGTGGGCGTGCACGACCTGGCCGCGAGCCTCTACGTCAGCGAGTCGACCATCGAGGCCGACCTCGCGCACGCCCGCGCCCGCCTGCAGGGGTCGGGTCTCCGCCTCGAGCGGCAGGGCGACGCCGTGCGCGTGGCCGGCACGGAGGCGGCGCGCCGGCGCATGCTCGGTGCGCTGTTCCGCGAGGAGTCGAGCCGCGGCATGCTCGAGGTCGAGCACCTGCAGGAGGCGTTCGCGACCGATCGCCTGGCCGAGTTCAAGACCGCCCTGCTCGAACGGCTGACCGAGTCGGGCTACCTCGTCAACGACTACGGGCTGAGCAACGTGCTGCTGCACGTCGCCGTCGCGGTCGACCGCATCACGCGCGACCACGTGCTCTCGGAACCGGACGTGCCGGAGACCGCGGAGACCGCACCGCTCGCCGGCATCCTCCGGGAGCTCGTGCCCGAGCACTTCGGCATCGACCTCGGCGAGGCGGACGTGCGCTACCTCGCCTCCCTCATCGCCACCCGAGCGGCGACGCCGGTCGCGGGGCCCGCCGCCGACCTCGAGCGCTTCGTCGACCCGGCGCGCCTCGAGTCGGTGCGGCGGATCGTGCTCGAGGCGACCCGGCGCTACCTCGTGGACCTCGACGACGAGGAGTTCCTCGGCCGGCTCGCGATGCACGTGCAGCACCTCGTCGCGCGCGCGGGCGAGCAGTCGTACGCCCGGAACCCGATCGCGGGGTCGCTCAAGTCGTCGTACCCGATGATCTACGAGCTCGCCGTCTTCATCGCGGGCGAGCTCCAGCGCGAGGAGGGCATCGACGTCAACGAGGACGAGATCGCCTACATCGCCATGCACGTGGGCGCCCGGCTCGAGGACGCCACGGCCGGCAGCGACCGCATCGACGTCTCGGTCGTGGTGCCGGCCTACCAGGACCTCCACCTGGTCGCGCTGCGGCGCATCCGCGAGGTGCTCGCCTCGGACGCGCGCATCGTCGACGTGATCACCCGCAGCGACGTCGACTGGTCGGCGCTCGGGGGCGAGGTCGTGGTCACGACCGTGCCCGAGCGCCGGCACGACGACCGCGCGATCGTGGTGACCCCCTTCGTGGGCGACGACGACCTCGCCCGGGTGCGCTCGGGCATCGCGCAGGCGCGGCGGACCAGGCGACGGGGACGGCTCGCGGAGGAGCTGCTGGAGTACTTCGACCCGGAGCTGTTCCGGCGCAGCGTGCCCGACGTCGGTGCGGAGGGCGTCATCCGGGAGCTGGGTCGCGAGATGGTCGGGCGGGGCATCATCGACGACGCCTACGTCGAGGGCGCGCTCGAGCGCGAGCGACTGTCGTCCACGGCGTTCACCGAGCACCTCGCGGTGCCGCACGCCATGGCGATGACCGCGCGGCGCACCGCGATCTCCATCGTGGTGAGCCCCAGCCCGCTGCGGTGGGGCGACGAGGCGGTGCAGGTGGTCGCGCTGATCGCGTTCAGCGAGGAGGGCCGGGCGGCGTTCCAGCGCGTGTTCGACCAGTTCGTCGAGGTGTTCTCCGAGCCCGACCACGTGCGCGAGCTCGTCGCGGCCTCGACCGACTTCCCGTCGTTCATCGACGCGCTGTCGCACGTCATGGAGTCCTGAGCCGCCCGCACCGGGGCATCCGCTCGACTCGTGGCCGCCGCCCGATCAGCGCGGCGGCACCGGCACGATGCCGTGCGACGCGAGCGCAGCTGCGCCGCCGTCGGGCGCCGTGAGCACCCACACGCCGTCCGCGTGCACGGCGATCGAGTGCTCCCAGTGCGCCGCATCGGCGCCGTCGGCGGTCGCGACCGTCCAGTCGTCGTCGCGCACGACCGTGTCGATCGACCCCGCGACGATCATCGGCTCGATCGCGACGACGAGGCCGGGTCGCACCTCCGGGCCCTTGGGCCGCACCCGGTAGTTGAACACCGGCGGCTCCTCGTGCATGGTGCGACCGATGCCGTGGCCGACGTAATCGGTGAGGATGCCCCACCGCCCGCGCGACTCGACGTGCTCCTGGATCGCCTCGCCCACCTCGTTCAGGTGCCGGGCGCCCGCGAGCGCGGCGACGCCACGCCAGAGCGCGGACTCCGTGACCTCGGAGAGCTCGCGGCGGGCCGCGACGAGCTCGGGCCGCTCCGGGTCGTCGATCACCACGGTGAACGCCGAGTCGCCGTTCCAGCCCCCGACCTGCGCACCCCCGTCGACCGACACGATGTCACCGGGCGCGAACGGGCGCTCCCCCGGGATGCCATGCACGACCTCGTCGTTCACCGAGACGCAGAGCGTGTGCCGGTAACCGGGCACGAGCTTGAAGTTCGACTCGCCGCCGTGCTCGAGGATCACCGACTCGGCGATGCGATCCAGCTCGATCGGGGTGACGCCCGGGCGGATCGCCGCCCGGGCCGCCGCGAGCGCCGCAGCCGTCGCCTCGCCCGGTGCACGCATGGCGCGCAGCTGCTCGGGCCTCTTGTAGATCGAGCGCTTGAACACGCGGGTCAGGCGTCGTCGACGGATGCCACCGCGCGCAGCCCGCGCGCAGCCATCGCGTCCAGGATCCGCTCCGTGACCTCCTCGACCGGGCCCAGGCCGTCGATCTCGACGACCAGGCCGCGCTCGCCGTAGACCTCCACGAGCGGAGCGGTCTGCTCGGCGTAGAGCGCCATGCGGTGGCGGATCACGTCCTCCGTGTCATCCGACCGTCCCTGCTCGGCGGCGCGCTTCAGCAGGCGCGCGACGACCTCGTCGGTGTCGGCCACGAGCTGGACGACCGCGTCGAGCGCGGTGCCGTCCTCCTCGAGGATGCGGTCGAGCTCGTGCACCTGCTCGATCGTGCGCGGGTAGCCGTCGAGGAGGAACCCGGTGGTCGCGTCCGCCTCCTGCAGGCGGTCGTGCACGATCGCGTTGGTGAGCGAGTCGGGCACGTACTCGCCGCGGTCCATGTACGCCTTCGCCTCGAGGCCGAGCGTGGTGCCGCCCTGCACGTTGGCGCGGAAGATGTCGCCGGTCGACACGGCGGGGACGTCGTAGGCCTGCGCGAGGCGCGCGGCCTGCGTGCCCTTGCCCGCACCGGGCGGGCCGATCAGGAGGAGGCGGGTCATCGGAGGAGCCCTTCGTAGTGGCGCTGCTGCAGCTGCGCGTCGATCTGCTTCACGGTCTCGAGACCGACGCCGACGATGATGAGGATCGACGCGCCGCCGAACGGGAAGTTCGCGTTCGCGCCGACGAGGCCCAGCGCGACCAGCGGGATGAGCGCGACGATGCCGAGGTAGATCGAGCCCGGCAGGGTCACGCGCGTCAGCACGTAGTCGAGGTACTCGGCGGTCGGCCGCCCGGCGCGGATGCCCGGGATGAAGCCGCCGTACTTCTTCATGTTCTCCGCGACGTCCTCCGGGTTGAAGGTGATCGCCACGTAGAAGTACGTGAAGCCCACGATGAGCAGGAAGTACAGCAGCATGTACAGCGGGTGGTCGCCGTTGACGAGGTAGTTCTGGATCCAGACGACCCACGGCGAGGGCTCCTCGCCCGGCTGCGGCTGGTTGAACTGCGCGATCAGCGCGGGCAGGTACAGCAGCGACGAGGCGAAGATGACGGGCACGACGCCGGCCATGTTCACCTTGATCGGGATGTAGGTGTTGTTGCCGCCGTAGGTGCGACGACCGACCATGCGCTTGGCGTACTGCACCGGGATGCGGCGCTGCGACTGCTCGACGAACACGACCGCGACGACGATCGCGATGCCCACGACGAGCACGAGCGCGAAGATGTCCCAGCCGCGGGCGACGCCGATGGCCCAGAGCGAACCGGGGAAGGTCGCGGCGATCGAGGTGAAGATGAGCAGCGACATGCCGTTGCCGATGCCGCGCTCGGTGATGAGCTCGCCCAGCCACATGATGAGGCCGGTGCCGGCCGTCATCGTGATGACCATGAGCATCACGGCGTACCAGGAGTCGTTGGTGAGCAGCTGCGAGCACTCGGCGATGGGGTTCGTGTTGAACAGCGCGCCGCTGCGGGCCACGGTGATCAGCGTCGTCGACTGGAGCACCGCGAGGGCGATGGTGAGGTACCGCGTGTACTGGGTCAGGCGGGCCTGGCCGGCCTGGCCCTCCTTGTACAGGGTCTCGAAGTGCGGGATGACCACGCGCAGCAGCTGCGTGATGATCGACGCGGTGATGTACGGCATGATGCCCAGCGCGAAGATCGACAGCTGGAGCAGCGCGCCGCCCGAGAAGACGTTGACCAGCTCGTAGAGGCCGGACGTGCCCTGGTTCGCCGCGAGACACGCCTGGACGTTGCCGAAGTCGACGAACGGCGCCGGGATGAAGGAGCCGAGCCGGAACAGGGCGATGATCCCCAGGGTGAAGCCGATCTTCCTGCGAAGATCCGGCGTGCGGAAGATCCGCCCGATGGCGTTGAACACCTGTCCTCCTGTTGCTCCCTCTGCGGAGCAGGTCGTTGTTGCGGCTCGAGCCTGTCAGGGCCCCCGTAATACTACGCGAGGCCCCGACAGGCTCGACAACCGTGCTGCTGTGCGGGTGTTACTTGACGGATCCGCCGGCCGCCACGATCTTCTGCTCCGCGGAACCGGAGACCTTGTCGACCGCGACGTTGAGCTTGACCGCGATGTCGCCGTCGCCCAGCACCTTGACCTTCTCGTTCTTGCGCACCGCGCCCTTGGCCACGAGGTCGGAGACGGTCACGTCCCCGCCCTTCGGGTAGAGCTCGGCGAGCTTGGCGAGGTTGACCACCTGGTACTCGACGCGGAACGGGTTCTTGAACCCGCGCAGCTTCGGCGCACGCATGTGGTAGGGCAGCTGGCCGCCCTCGAAGCCGACGCGCACCGTGTTGCGGGCCTTGGTGCCCTTGGTGCCGCGACCCGCGGTCTTACCCTTCGAGCCTTCACCGCGACCCACGCGGGTCTTCGCCTTCTTGGCGCCGGGCGCCGGGCGGAGGTGGTGGACCTTCAGGACCTGCTCGCGCTCGGCCGACTCCTCCTGCTTGGCGGCGGCCTTGGCGGCCGGCGCCTTCTTGGCGGGAGCCTTCGCAGCCGGAGCCTTCTCGGCCGGAGCCTTCTCGGCAGCAGCCTTGGCGGGAGCCTTCTTGGCCGGCGCCTTCTTGGCCGGAGCCTTCTCGGCGGCCGGCTTGTCGGCCGCAGCCTTCGCCGGTGCCTTCTTCGCGGGCGCCTTCTCGGCCGGAGCCTTCTCGGCAGCCGCCTTCGCGGGAGCCTTCTTGGCCGGGGCCTTCTTCGGGGCCTCCGCCGCGGCGTCCTTCTTCTCTTCTGCCATTAGTCGATCTCCTCAACCTTGACGAGGTGAGCGACGGTGTTGACGTACCCGCGGTTCTGCGGGGTGTCCTCGCGGACCACGACGTCACCGATGCGCTTGAGTCCGAGACTGCGCAGCGTGTCGCGCTGGTACTGCTTCTCGCTCACCTTGGACTTGATCTGGGTCACCTTGAGCCGACCGGCCATCAGGCACCTGCCTTCGCTGCAGCGGCAGCCTCGGCTGCCTGGGCCTCGGCACGCAGCAGACGGGCCGGAGCGACCTCGTCGTAGTCGAGGCCGCGGCGAGCTGCGACGGCACGGGGCTCCTCGAGCTGCTGCAGCGCCTCGACCGTGGCGTGCACGATGTTGAGGGTGTTCGACGAACCGAGCGACTTGCTCAGCACGTCGTGGATGCCGGCGCACTCGAGCACGGCACGCACCGGACCACCGGCGATGACACCGGTACCGGGGGCGGCCGGGCGCAGGAGCACGACGCCTGCTGCGGCCTCGCCCTGCACCGGGTGCGGGATGGTCGCGGCGACGCGCGGGACGCGGAAGAAGTTCTTCTTCGCCTCCTCGACGCCCTTCGAGATCGCGGTCGGCACCTCGCGGGCCTTGCCGTAGCCGACGCCGACCATGCCGTTGCCGTCGCCCACGACGACGAGCGCCGTGAAGCTGAAGCGGCGACCGCCCTTGACGACCTTCGAGACGCGGTTGATGGTCACCACGCGCTCGAGGAACTGGCTCTTCTCGTCGCGGTCGCGGCCGCGGCCCTGGTTGCGGTCGCGACCGCCGCCACGACGACCCTCACGGCCGCCGCCGGCGTTCTTGGCGGACTCGCTCGACGCAGCCGTCTCGACGGGCGTCTCGGAGACCACGTCCGGCTCCTTGTTGTTGTTCTCGGTCACAGGTTCAGCCCTGCCTCTCGCGCTCCATCGGCGATCGCTGCGACACGACCGGCGTACTTGTTGCCACCGCGGTCGAAGATCACGGCCTCGACACCGGCGCTCTTCGCGCGCTCGGCGACGAGCTCGCCGACCTTGCGCGCCTTGGCGGTCTTGTCACCGTCGAACGCACGGAGGTCGGCCTCCATGGTGGACGCCGAGGCGACCGTGTGGCCCTTGCTGTCGTCGACCACCTGGACGAAGACGTGGCGGGCCGAGCGCGTCACGACGAGACGCGGACGCAGCTCGGTGCCGACGACCTTCTTGCGCAGGCGGGCGTGGCGGCGCGAACGCGCAGCCGACTTGCTCTTGACGGCCATGATTACTTACCAGCCTTTCCGGCCTTGCGGCGAACGACCTCACCGGCGTAGCGGATGCCCTTGCCCTTGTAGGGCTCCGGCTTCTTGATCTTGCGGATGTTCGCTGCGGTCTCGCCGACGGCCTGCTTGTCGATGCCGGCGACGGTCAGCTTGTTGTTGCCCTCGACCGTGAACGTGATGCCGGCCGGCGGCTCGACCGTGACCGGGTGCGAGAAGCCGAGGGCGAACTCGACCGAGCTGCCCTTCTGCTGCACGCGGTACCCGGTACCGACGATCTCGAGGGCCTTCGAGTAGCCCTGCGTCACGCCGACGATCTGGTTGTTGATGAGCGAACGGGTGAGGCCGTGGAGCGAACGCGACTCGCGCTCGTCGTCGGGACGGGTGACCAGCACCTGGCCGTCCTCGACCTTGGCCTCGATGGGAGCCGCGACGACGAGCGAGAGCTCGCCCTTCGGGCCCTTCACGGTGACCTGACGGCCGTCGACCGAGACGGTGACGCCGGCAGGGATGTCGATGGGGAGACGTCCGATTCGTGACATGTCGGGTTACCACACGTAGGCGAGGACTTCCCCACCCACGCCCTTCTTCTCGGCCTGGCGGTCGGTGAGCAGACCGCTGGAGGTGGACAGGATCGCGACGCCGAGGCCGCCGAGCACCTTGGGGAGCTCGGTCGACTTCGCGTACACGCGGAGTCCGGGCTTCGAGACCCGCTTGATGCCCGCGATCGAACGCTCGCGGTTGGGGCCGAACTTCAGCTGCAGCGTCAGCGTGGTGCCGACGCGCGCGTCGGAGACCTCGAAGTCGGCGATGTAGCCCTCGTTCTTCAGGATCTCGGCGATGTGCGCCTTGAGCTTCGAGTTCGGCATGGACACGCTGTCGTGGTGCGCGGAGTTGGCGTTGCGCAGCCGGGTCAGCATGTCAGCGACCGGATCGGTCATCGTCATGATGTGTTTCCTTCGTTCACCAGGTTTCGAGGCCCGTTACACGGGAACCGACCTGTGGTGGTGATCCGGACGGTTGCCCGGATCGGGTGCGGATGCCGCGCGATGGGCGCGGCATCCGCGGGGTCCTACTGCGCGTTCGAGCCGGCCGAGTAGGGGAAGCCGAGCGCGGTCAGCAGCGCGCGGCCCTCCTCGTCGGTGGTCGCGGTGGTCACCACGGTGATGTCCATGCCGCGGACGCGGTCGATCTTGTCCTGGTCGATCTCGTGGAACACGGACTGCTCCGTGAGACCGAAGGTGTAGTTGCCGTGACCGTCGAACTGGCGGTCGGAGAGGCCGCGGAAGTCCCGGATGCGGGGCAGCGCGAGCGAGAGCAGGCGGTCGAGGAACTCCCACATGCGGTCGCCACGGAGCGTGACGTGCGCGCCGATGGGCTGGCCCTCGCGCAGCTTGAACTGCGCGATCGACTTGCGTGCCTTGGTCACCTGGGGCTTCTGGCCGGTGATCTTGGTGAGGTCGGCGATCGCGCCGTCGATGACCTTGCCATCGCGTGCGGCCTCGCCGACACCCATGTTCACGACGATCTTCGTGAGGCCGGGCACCTGGTGCACGTTGGTGTAGCCGTGCTCCTCGGTCAGCTTCGCGATGATCTCGCCCTGGTACTTCTGCTTGAGACGGGGCTGGATTTTGCCAGTTCCCACTGCAGTGTCGGTCATTGCTACAGGTCCTTACCTGACTTCTTGGCGTAACGAACGCGGACCGTCTTCTCGACGCCGTCCTTCGTCACGGTCTCGGTGCGGAAGCCGACGCGCGTCGGCTTCTTGGTCTCGGGGTCGACGATCGCGACGTTCGAGACGTGGATGGGCGCCTCGTGGGTCTCGATGCCGCCCGTCTTCGACCCGCGCTGGGTCTGGCCGACCCGCACGTGCTTGGTGACGTAGTTGACGCCCTCGACGACGACACGGTCGTCGTTCGGGAACACCTCGATGACACGACCCTGCTTGCCGCGGTCTCCGCCGCGGTCCTGGCTCTTGCCCGAGATGACCTCGACGAGGTCGCCCTTCTTGATCTTCGCCATGACTTAGATGACCTCCGGCGCCAGCGAGATGATCTTCATGAACTTCTTGTCGCGCAGCTCGCGGCCGACCGGGCCGAAGATGCGGGTGCCACGGGGGTCACCGTCGTTCTTGAGGATCACTGCGGCGTTCTCGTCGAACTTGATGTACGAGCCGTCGGGACGACGGGTCTGCTTGACCGTGCGGACGATGACCGCCTTGACGACGTCGCCCTTCTTCACGTTGCCACCGGGGATCGCGTCCTTGACGGTCGCGACGATGGTGTCGCCGAGGCCGGCGTAGCGCCGGCTCGACCCGCCGAGCACGCGGATGGTGAGCAGCTCCTTGGCGCCGGTGTTGTCGGCGACCTTGAGCCGGGATTCCTGCTGAATCACTGTGTACTCCTTCTACGAAGCAAGCCCGCGGGGCTTACTTGGCCTTCTCGAGGATCTCGACAAGGCGCCAGCGCTTGGTAGCGCTCAGGGGCCGGGTCTCACTGATGACGACCAGGTCGCCGATGCCGGCGGTGTTCTGCTCGTCGTGCGCCTTCACCTTGGAGGTGCGGCGGATGACCTTGCCGTAGAGCGGGTGCTTCACGCGGTCCTCGACCTCGACGACGATGGTCTTCTCCATCTTGTCGCTGACGACGTAGCCGCGGCGCACCTTGCGGTACGGGCGGACGAGCTCGGCCTTCTCGGCGACCTCGGCCGCAGCCTTCTTGGTCTCAGCCATGTCAGGCCTCCTTCGTCTCGGCGTCGGCCTCGGCGGCCGCTGCCTTCTTGGTCTTCTTCGCGGGCTTCTCGGCCTTCGCGGGCACCTCGACCGGGGCCGGGGTGGCGCGGATGCCGAGCTCGCGCTCGCGGATCACGGTGTAGATGCGAGCGATGTCGCGCTTGACGGCCTTCAGGCGGCCGTGGCTCTCGAGCTGACCGGTGGCGGCCTGGAAGCGCAGGTTGAACAGCTCTTCCTTGGCCTTCTTCAGCTCGTCGACGAGTCGCTCGTCTTCGAAGGTGTCGAGCTCGGCGGGGGCGAGCTCCTTGGATCCGACGGCCATTATGCGTCGCCCTCCTCGCGCTTGATGATGCGTGCCTTCAGGGGCAGCTTGTGGATTGCACGGGTCAGCGCCTCGCGTGCGAGCTCCTCGGAGACACCCGAGATCTCGAACATGACGCGGCCCGGCTTGACGTTGGCGACCCACCACTCGGGCGAACCCTTACCGGAACCCATGCGGGTCTCGGCCGGCTTCTTCGTGAGCGGACGGTCGGGGTAGATGTTGATCCACACCTTGCCGCCGCGCTTGATGTGACGGGTCACCGCGATACGAGCGGACTCGATCTGGCGGTTGGTCACGTAGGCGGGCGTCAGGGCCTGGATGCCGTACTCGCCGAACGACACCTTGGTGCCGCCGGTGGCCTGGCCACGGCGACCCGGGTGGTGCTGCTTGCGGTACTTGACTCGACGGGGAATCAACATGGTTATGCCTCAACTCCTGCTGCGACCGGCTCCTGCGACTTGGGCGCACGACGACGGTCTCCGCGCTCGGGGCGCGACGACTTCTGGTTGGCCTGCTCGCGGGCGAGCTCCTTGTTGGTGATGTCGCCCTTGTAGATCCAGACCTTCACGCCGATGCGGCCGAAGGTGGTCTTCGCCTCGTAGAAGCCGTAGTCGATGTTCGCGCGGAGGGTGTGCAGCGGCACGCGACCCTCGCGGTAGAACTCCGAACGGCTCATCTCGGCGCCGCCGAGGCGGCCGGAGACCTGGATGCGGACGCCCTTGGCGCCGGCGCGCTGCGCGCCCTGCAGGCCCTTGCGCATCGCGCGGCGGAAGGCCACGCGGGCGGAGAGCTGCTCGGCGATGCCCTGCGCGACGAGCTGGGCGTCGGCCTCGGGGTTCTTCACCTCGAGGATGTTGAGCTGGATCTGCTTGCCGGTGAGCTTCTCGAGGTCGGCGCGGATGCGCTCGGCCTCGGCGCCGCGGCGACCGATCACGATGCCCGGGCGGGCGGTGTGGATGTCGACGCGGACGCGGTCACGCGTGCGCTCGATCTCGATGCGCGAGACACCCGCGCGGTCGAGCGAGGTCTGCAGCAGGCGACGGATGCGGACGTCCTCTGCGAGGTAGTCCGAGTAGCGCTGGCCGGGCTTGTTCGAGTCGGAGAACCACCGCGACACGTGGTCGGTGGTCACGCCGAGACGGAAGCCGTACGGGTTTACCTTCTGACCCATTACTTCGTACCCTCCTCGGGAGTGGCGAGCACAACAGTGATGTGGCTGGTGCGCTTGTTGATGCGGAACGCACGACCCTGGGCACGCGGCTGGAATCGCTTGAGGGTGACGCCCTCGTCGACGAATGCGCGCGACACGTAGAGGTCCTGCTCGTCCAGGTAGGTGTTCGAGGCATCGGCCTTGACGCGAGCGTTCGCGATGGCCGAGGCGACGAGCTTGTACACCGGCTCGCTCGCACCCTGGGGGGCGAACTTCAGGATGGCCAGGGCCTCCTGAGCCTGCTTGCCGCGGATCATGTTGACGACGCGGCGGGCCTTCATGGGGGTCACGCGGATGTGACGCACGCGTGCGATCGACTCCACCATTTCTCTCCTCCTTCACGCCACCGCGTCAGCGGCGGCGGCCCTTCTTGTCGTCCTTCACGTGTCCACGGAAGGTGCGGGTGGGCGCGAACTCGCCGAGCTTGTGGCCCACCATGGTCTCGGTGACGAACACCGGGATGTGCTTGCGGCCGTCGTGCACGGCGATCGTGTGACCCAGCATTGCGGGGACGATCATCGAGCGACGCGACCACGTCTTGATGACGTTCTTGGAACCGGCCTCGTTCTGCGTGACGACCTTGCGAAGCAGGTGCTCGTCGACGAAGGGGCCCTTCTTGAGACTGCGCGGCATCTTCTCTTACTCCTACTTGCGCTTCTTGCCGACGGTGCGACGACGGACGATGAGCTTGTCGCTCTCCTTGTTGGGGCGACGGGTGCGACCCTCGGCCTGACCCCAGGGGCTGACCGGGTGGCGGCCACCGGAGGTCTTGCCCTCACCACCACCGTGCGGGTGGTCGATCGGGTTCATGGCGACACCGCGCACGGTCGGGCGGACGCCCTTCCAGCGCTTGCGGCCGGCCTTGCCCCAGTTGATGTTCGACTGCTCGGCGTTGCCGACCTCGCCGACGGTCGCGCGGCAGCGCGCGTCGACGTTGCGGATCTCGCCCGACGGCAGGCGGAGCTGCGCGTAGGGGCCGTCCTTGGCGACGAGGCGCACCGAGGCGCCCGCCGAGCGGGCCATCTTGGCGCCGCCGCCGGGGCGGAGCTCGATGGCGTGCACGACGGTACCGGTCGGGATGTTGCGCAGCGGCAGGTTGTTGCCCGGCTTGATGTCGGCCGAGGGACCCGACTCGACGAGGTCGCCCTGCGAGAGGCGGCTCGGCGCCAGGATGTAGCGCTTGGTGCCGTCGACGAAGTGCAGCAGCGCGATGCGCGCGGTGCGGTTCGGGTCGTACTCGATGTGCGCGACCTTGGCGGGCACGCCGTCCTTGTCATTGCGACGGAAGTCGATGACGCGGTACTGGCGCTTGTGCCCACCGCCGATGTGGCGGGTGGTGATGCGGCCCTGGTTGTTGCGCCCGCCCGACTTGGACAGGGGCTTCAGCAGCGACTTCTCCGGCGTCGACCGGGTGATCTCCGCGAAGTCGGCGACGGACGAACCGCGACGACCCGGGGTCGTGGGCTTGTACTTGCGAATAGCCATTTCTCGGTTGCTCCTTAGCCGACAGCCGTGAAGATGTCGATCGAGCCCGACTTCAGCGTGATGATGGCGCGCTTGGTGTCCTTGCGCTTGCCCATGCCGAAGCGGGTGCGGCGGGTCTTGCCCTGACGGTTGAGGGTGTTCACCTGCGCGACCTCGACCTTGAAGATCTGCTCGATGGCGAGCTTGATCTCGGTCTTGTTGGCGCGGGGGTCCACGATGAACGTGTACTTGCCCTCGTCGATCAGGTTGTAGCTCTTCTCGGAGACCACCGGCGCGATGATGATCTCGCGGGGGTCCTTGTTCCATGCGGCGCTCATGCGGAGACCTCTTCCTTCGTGGCCTTCGAGGCGATGAAGCCCTCGAGCGCGGCCTTGGTGAAGACGATGTCGTCGGAGACGAGCACGTCGTAGGCGTTCAGCTGGTCGAACGGCAGCACGTGCACGGTCGGGATGTTGCGGACGGCGCGCTCGTTGAGCTCGTCGTCGCGGGTGAGCACCACCAGGACGTGCTTCGACGCGGCCACGGAGTCGAGCAGCTCGATCGCGGCCTTCGTCTTCGGCGTCTCGCCGGCGAAGAGACCCTCGACGGCGTGCACGCGGCTGCCGCGGGCACGGTCGGAGAGCGCGCCGAGCAGTGCTGCGGCGATCATCTTCTTGGGCGTGCGCTGCGAGTAGTCGCGCGGCGTCGGGCCGTGGACGACGCCACCGCCGGTCATGTGCGGCGCGCGGATCGAACCCTGGCGGGCGCGACCGGTGCCCTTCTGCTTGAAGGGCTTGCGGCCGGCGCCGGAGACCTCACCGCGGTTCTTGGTCTTGTGCGTGCCCTGGCGCGCGGCGGCGAGCTGGGCGACGACGACCTGGTGGATCAGCGGGACGTTGGTCTGCACGTCGAAGAGCTCGGCGGGCAGCTCGATCGAGCCGGCCTTCTTGCCCTTGACGTCGACGATGTCGAGTGAGGTAGCCATGGACTACGCTCCCTTCACTGCGTTGCGGACGAAAACGAGGCGGCCACGAGCGCCGGGGACGGCGCCCTTGACGAGCAGCAGGCCCTTCTCGGCGTCGACCGAGTGCACCTTGAGGTTCAGCACGGTCACGCGCTCGCCGCCCATGCGGCCGGCCATGCGCATGCCCTTGAAGACGCGGCTCGGGGTCGACGAGGCGCCGATCGAACCGGGCTTGCGGTGGTTGCGGTGGGCACCGTGCGATGCGGAGACGCCCTTGAAGTTGTGGCGCTTCATGACACCGGCGAAGCCCTTGCCCTTCGAGGTGCCGACGACGTCGACCAGCTGGCCGGCCTCGAAGGTCTCCTCGACGGTGAGCTCCTGGCCCAGCGAGTAGTCGGCGGCGTCGGCCGTGCGGACCTCGGCGAGGTGGCGACGCGGGGTGACGCCCGCGGCCTCGAAGTGGCCGGCGGCCGGCTTCAGCACCTTGCGGGGGTCGATCTGGCCCGCGGCGATCTGGACGGCGCTGTAGCCGTCCTTCTCGGGGGTGCGGAGCTGGGTGACGACGTTGGGGGCGATCTCGATGACGGTCACCGGAATGACGCGGTTCTGGTCGTCCCACACCTGGGTCATGCCGAGCTTGGTGCCCAGGAGACCCTTGACGGTCTTGGTAGCAGTCGTGGACATGGGTTACCTCAGAGCTTGATCTCGATGTTGACGTCGGCCGGAAGGTCGAGGCGCATGAGCGAGTCGACCGCCTTGGGGGTCGGGTCGACGATGTCGATCAGGCGCTTGTGGGTGCGCATCTCGAAGTGCTCGCGGCTGTCCTTGTACTTGTGGGGCGAGCGGATGACGCACACCACGTTCTTCTCCGTGGGGAGCGGCACCGGGCCGACCACGGTCGCACCCGCGCGGGTCACCGTGTCGACGATCTTGCGCGCCGAGGTGTCGATGACCTCGTGGTCGTACGACTTCAGTCGAATGCGGATCTTCTGTCCCGCCATGGCTGACTCTCTCTCTGTCAAGGCGTCGTACAGCTCGCGCTGCATTGGACGCCGTCGTAGCACTCCGTGTGGTGCACCACTGTTCTTCTGTCAACGGCTCGTGATCGAGCCTGTCGAGACCACCGCGAATCCTCGCGGATCCGATCGCCTCGACACGCTCGACCGTCGAACCTGTCACCGACTCGTGCGCGCGGGCGCGAACCCGCTCGCGGACATGGCTGCGCCGCATCCTGCATTCGTCGGTTGAGTCGTGTTCTGCTGCCCGCGGCCTAACCTGACCCCCGTGAGCATCGCCCGAGGTGGTTATGCACTGCCTGGCAGTGATCCGAAATGCGCGCACGTTCGCCACGCGTTCGAAATGTTGAACTCAACGAGTTTGCCACATCGCACGTCGTTCGTGCAACCCGGGCGTGTCGCGATCGGCGTGTCGCCCAGCGGACTCCCAGCGGGGAGCATCCGGTGGCCCCGATCAGCGCGTCAGCGCGCCTGCCAGCCCTGCTCACGCAGCGCCTGGCGCGCCTGCTCGCGAGCCGAGTACGCCGTCTTCACGCCGCGGATCTCGCGGTAGTTCTGGTGACCCGGTCCCGCCCAGAGGATCGAGTCCTCTGCGGAGCAGAGCGAGACCGCGAGCCGGATCGCACGAGGGGGCGGCGACACCACGTGCAACTCCGCGTCGGGTCGCGCCGCGAGCGCGCCCTCCGCGAGCGTGCGGCGGATCGACGCGGCATCCTCGAAGCGCGGGTGATGGTCGGTGACGACCAGGATGTCGCTGCGCCGCACGGCCTCGGCGGCCATGTCGTGCCGCTTCGTCGTGTCGCGGTCGCCGTCCGCGCCGAAGACCATGATCACCTTGCCGGTGGTCACCGCGCGCACCGCGTCGAGGGTCTTCGCGAACGCGTCCGCGCTGTGGCCGAAGTCGACGTAGATCGCCGGCGAGCCCGGCGCCGCGACGTTCTCGGTGCGACCGGGGATCGGCGGGATAGCGCCGTCGTGTGCGAGCGCGTCGCGCACGACGTCGAACGAGCGCCCGCCCGCGATCAGCATGACGATGGCGAGGCCCGCGTTCGCCGCATGGTGCTCGCCGATCGCGGGGATCATCGCCTCGAGTCGCTCGCCGTCGGGGCTCTCCAGCGCGAAGCGGGTGCCCTCGCGCGAGACCGCCGTGGTGCGCACGCGCCAGTCGGCCTCGACGTCGTCGCGCGAGGTGATCGTCTGGACGGGGATGCCGGAGCGCTCCACGACCCGCGCACCCCACGGGGTGTCGAGCGAGACCACGCCGGTCTCGGCCCGGTCGGGCTGGAACAGCGCCACCTTCTGGTCGAAGTACTCCTCCATCGACGCGTAGTCGTCGAGGTGGTCGTGGCTGAGGTTGGTGAACGCGGCGACCTGGAAGCGCACGCCGTCGATGCGGTGCCGCGTGAGTGCCTGCGCCGAGACCTCGATCGCGGCGGTCGCGACGCCGCGCTCGCGCATCGTCGCGATGAGGGAGTGCATGTCGCTCGACTCGGGCGTGGTGAGCCCGGCGACCACGACCTCGCCGGCGACCCGCCGCTCCGCGGTCGAGCTGAGCCCGGCGACCTCGCCGAGCGCGCCGATCATGCCCTCGAGCAGGTGCACGGTGCTCGTCTTGCCGTTCGTGCCGGTCACGCCGAGCAGCTGGGGCGAGCCCTCGGTGTAGTCGTAGAGGCGCGCCGCGACGGCGCCCAGCACCTCGCGCGGCGCGGGAACGACCAGCACGGGCAGAGCGGATGCCTCGGCCAGCGCCGCCCCCTCGGCGTCGGTCAGCAGGGCCACGGCGCCCGCCTCGGCGGCCTGGCCGGCGAACTGCGCGCCGTGCGCGTTCGCGCCGCGGATGCCCACGTAGAGGTCGCCCGGGCGCACCTGACCCGAAGCGAACGTCACGCCGGTGACCTGCACGTCCGCCGCGTCGGGCGCCACCTCGGCACCTGCTGCGGCCGCGACCTCGCCGAGCGCCACCGGCTCGGTGCGTTCGGGGCGCAGGGTGATCGGCGCGGGGGCGATCTCGGTCAACGAAGGCTCCTCTCGAGGCCGCAGGCGGCCACGGCGTCAATCGCGTCGGCCACCGGCTCGTGACCGGCACCGTCGCGCGGGCGGGTCACCCGCGCATGCGTCCCCAGCGATTCTAGGCGAGCGGGTGGCGCCTGCGGGAACGACGAAGGGGCCGGGCCCGCAGGCCCGACCCCTGTCGGTCGCGATGCTCCTCGTGGAGCGGTTCGCTACTTGATGATCTTCGTCACCGTACCGGCGCCGACGGTGCGACCACCCTCGCGGATGGCGAAGCCGAGGCCCTCCTCCATGGCGATCGGCTGGATCAGGTCGACCGTCATGTCGGTGGTGTCGCCGGGCATGACCATCTCGGTGCCCTCGGGCAGCGTGATGACGCCGGTGACGTCGGTGGTGCGGAAGTAGAACTGCGGACGGTAGTTCGCGTAGAACGGGTTGTGGCGGCCACCCTCGTCCTTGGACAGGATGTACGCGGTGCCCTCGAACTCGGTGTGCGGCGTGACGGAACCCGGAGCGACGACGACCTGGCCGCGCTCGACCTCCTCGCGCTTGAGACCGCGGAGCAGGAGACCGCAGTTCTCGCCGGCCCACGCCTCGTCGAGCTGCTTGTGGAACATCTCGATACCGGTGACCGTGGTCTTCTGCGTCGGGCGGATGCCGACGATCTCGACCTCGGAGTTGATCTTCAGGGTGCCGCGCTCCGCACGGCCGGTGACGACGGTTCCACGACCGGTGATCGTGAAGACGTCCTCGATCGGCATGAGGAACGGCTTGTCCTTGTCGCGCACGGGGTCCGGGATCGAGTCGTCCACGGCCTCCATGAGCTCGAGCACCGAGTTGACCCACTGCTCGTCGCCCTCGAGGGCCTTGAGGCCCGAGACACGCACGACCGGAGCGTCGTCGCCCGGGAAGCCCTGGCTCGAGAGGAGCTCGCGGACCTCGAGCTCGACGAGCTCCAGGATCTCCTCGTCGTCGACCATGTCGGCCTTGTTCAGCGCGACGAGCAGGTACGGCACGCCGACCTGCTTGGCGAGCAGCACGTGCTCACGCGTCTGCGCCATGGGACCGTCGGTCGCCGCGACCACGAGGATCGCGCCGTCCATCTGGGCCGCACCGGTGATCATGTTCTTGATGTAGTCGGCGTGACCCGGGGCGTCGACGTGCGCGTAGTGGCGCTTCGGCGTCTCGTACTCGACGTGCGAGATGTTGATCGTGATGCCGCGCTGGCGCTCCTCGGGAGCGGAGTCGATCGAAGCGAAGTCGCGCAGCACGTTGACGTCCGACGGGTACTTCTCGGCGAGCACCTTCGAGATGGCAGCGGTGAGCGTGGTCTTGCCGTGGTCGACGTGACCGATCGTTCCGATGTTGACGTGCGGCTTGGTCCGCTCGAACTTGGCCTTAGCCACTGTGGGTCCTCCTCAGGACTTACGTGTAGAAGCGCCGGGCGCCGGATTGCGCTCGGTGATCTACGGGGTGTGTTGGGTATGTTACGCGAACCGGCTGGTTGCGCGCTGTGCGAGGGCTACTCGCCCTTGTTCTTCTGGACGATCTCGTCGGCGACCGCCTTCGGGACCTCCGCGTAGCTCTCGAAGGTCATCGAGTACACCGCACGGCCCGAGGTCTTCGACCGCAGGTCGCCGATGTAACCGAACATCTCCGACAGCGGGACGTTGGCGCGAATCACCTTCACACCACTGGCGTCCTCCATCGACTGGATCTGCCCGCGACGCGAGTTCAGGTCGCCGATGACGTCGCCCATGTACTCCTCGGGCGTACGCACCTCGACGGCCATCAGCGGCTCGAGCAGAACCGGGTTCGCCTTCCGAGCGGCTTCCTTGAAGCCCATCGAGCCGGCGATCTTGAACGCCATCTCCGAGGAGTCGACGTCGTGCGAGGCACCGTCCAGCAGCGTCGCCTTGACACCCACCATGGGGTATCCGGCGAGGATGCCGTACTGCATCGCGTCCTGGAAGCCGGCGTCGACCGAGGGGATGTACTCCCGCGGGATGCGACCACCGGTGACCTTGTTGTCGAACTCGTAGGTCGTCTCCGCGGTGACCTCGAGCGGCTCGATCGAGAACTGGATCTTCGCGAACTGGCCCGACCCACCGGTCTGCTTCTTGTGGGTGTAGTCGTGCTTCTCGACCTTGCGCTTGAGGGTCTCGCGGTACGCGACCTGCGGCTTGCCGACGTTCGCCTCGACCTTGAACTCCCGCTTCATGCGGTCGACCAGGATGTCGAGGTGGAGCTCGCCCATGCCCTTGATGACGGTCTGGCCGGTCTCCGCGACCTGCTCCGTGCGGAAGGTCGGGTCCTCCTCGGCGAGCTTCTGGATCGCCGTGCCGAGCTTCTCCTGGTCGGCCTTGGTCTTCGGCTCGATCGCGACCTCGATCACGGGGTCGGGGAACGTCATCGACTCGAGGATGACCTGCTCGTTCGGGTCGGACAGGGTGTCACCGGTGGTGGTGTCCTTCAGGCCGATGACCGCGTAGATGTGACCGGCGGTGACGAAGTCGACCGGGTTCTCCTTGTTGGCGTGCATCTGGAAGATCTTCCCGATGCGCTCCTTCTTGCCCTTGGCCGTGTTGATGACCTGGCCGCCCGAGTCAAGACGACCCGAGTAGACGCGGATGTAGGTCAGGCGACCGAAGAACGGGTGCGTCATGATCTTGAACGCGAGCGCGGCGAACGGCTCGTCGGCGTCGGCGTGACGCGGGACGATGGTCTCCTCGTCGCGGGCGTCGTGCGCCTCGATGGCCGGCATGTCCAGCGGCGACGGCAGGTAGTCCACGACCGCGTCGAGCATGGGCTGCACGCCGCGGTTCTTGAACGCGGAGCCGCAGAGCACCGGGTAGATCTCGCTGTTGATCGTGAGCTTGCGGATCGCGCCCTTGATCTCGGCGACCGTGAGCTCCTCGCCGCCGAAGTACTTCTCGAGCAGCGCGTCGTCGGTCTCGGCGACGGTCTCGAGCAGCGTCTGGCGGTACTCGTCGGCCTTGTCCTGCAGGTCGGCCGGGATCTCCTGGACCTCGTACTTCGCGCCGAGCGTCACGTCGCCCTTCGCGTCGCCGGGCCACACGAGCGCGCGCATCTCGATCAGGTCGATGACGCCGACGAAGTCGTTCTCGGCGCCGATCGGCAGCTGCAGCACGAGCGGCTTCGCGCCCAGGCGGCTGACGATGGTGTCGACGGTGAAGTAGAAGTCCGCACCGAGCTTGTCCATCTTGTTGACGAAGCAGATGCGCGGCACGTTGTACTTGTCGGCCTGGCGCCAGACGGTCTCGGACTGGGGCTCGACGCCCTCCTTGCCGTCGAACACGGCGACCGCGCCGTCGAGCACGCGGAGGTTGCGCTCCACCTCGACGGTGAAGTCGACGTGGCCGGGCGTGTCGATGATGTTCAGCTGGATGTTGTTCCAGAAGCACGTCGTCGCGGCCGACGTGATGGTGATGCCGCGCTCCTGCTCCTGCGCCATCCAGTCCATCGTGGCGGCGCCGTCGTGCACCTCGCCGATCTTGTGCGTGATGCCCGTGTAGAACAGGATGCGCTCGGTCGTGGTGGTCTTGCCGGCATCGATGTGCGCCATGATGCCGAAGTTGCGGACCTTGGTCAGGTCGGTGAGCACATCCTGTGCCACAGGTTCCTCCGGGGGATTTCGTGGATGGGTTGGGTGGTGAGCGGATGCCGCGGGGCCGATGCCGCGCGGCATCCGCTCAGCCGGTTACCAGCGGTAGTGGGCGAAGGCGCGGTTCGACTCGGCCATCTTGTGGGTGTCCTCGCGGCGCTTGACCGCGGCACCGAGGCCGTTCGAGGCGTCGAGGATCTCGTTGGTGAGACGCTCGGTCATGGTCTTCTCGCGGCGGGCCTTGGCGTAGCTGGTGAGCCAGCGCAGCGCCAGGGTGTTCGCACGGTGCGGCTTGACCTCGACGGGGACCTGGTAGGTCGAGCCGCCGACGCGACGCGAGCGGACCTCGAGGGTCGGGCGCACGTTGTCGAGGGCCTTCTTGAGGGTCACGACGGCGTCCTGGCCGGACTTCGAGGCGACGTTCTCGAGCGCGTCGTAGACGATGCGCTGCGCGAGGTCCTTCTTGCCGTCGACGAGGATCTTGTTGACGAGCTGGCTGACGACGGGCGAACCGTAGACCGGGTCGGCGACGACGGGGCGCTTCGGAGCGGGTCCCTTGCGAGGCATTACTTCTTCTCCATCTTCGCGCCGTAGCGGCTGCGCGACTGCTTGCGGTTCTTGACCGCCTGCGTGTCGAGCGCGCCGCGGATGATCTTGTAGCGGACGCCGGGGAGGTCCTTCACACGACCGCCGCGGACGAGCACCATCGAGTGCTCCTGCAGGTTGTGGCCCTCGCCGGGGATGTAGGCGGTCACCTCGGTGCCGTTGGAGAGCTTCACGCGGGCGACCTTGCGCAGCGCCGAGTTCGGCTTCTTCGGGGTGGTGGTGTAGACGCGCGTGCAGACGCCGCGCTGCTGGGGGTTGGCCTTCAGGGCCGGGGCCTTGGTCTTGTCGACCTTCGGCGAGCGGCCCTTGCGGACCAGCTGCTGAATGGTGGGCACTCGTTCTCCTTGTTCATGCTGCACGGTGACAGCGGTGATGGATTGTGTCGCATCATGACCCACCGGCACCGCAGAGCTGCAGTGCCTTCGTATGGTGGGTATGCCGTGGGGGTAACTCATCCAGAGTTCCCTTGGAGTGTGGATCCGATCGCTACCCGGTGCATGCCCGGGGGCACGCTGCAGGCGCGCGGCGAAGCGCACACCAGATCAATGTTACCCGGGGCCTCGGAGGTGGTCAAATGGCGGCGCGAGACCCCGGCGTCTGCTCGGGGACCGGCTCAGGGCCCCGGCCACATCGGCGAGTCGAGCTCCCGGTCGAGGTCGGCCAGCAGTTCGGCGACCTGTGGCTCGACGACGCCGGCGATCCCCTCCGCGATGCGCGCGCGGTGGTCGCGCAGCGCGGCGCAGATGCGGCGCCCGATCTGCTTCGCGAACTCGTCGGCCAGCCGGACCTCCTCGCGGATGGCGGCCTTCTCCTCGGCCGAGAGGGGGCGCGGATGCTCCGCCTCGGCGCCCTCCGCCGCGTCGCGCTCGAGCCCGCCGATCGTGAACAGGAACGGCTGGTCGGGTGACGGGTCGGGGTCGAGCTCGAGCCCGCGGTACTCGGGGTCGAGCCCATCGCCCGGACGGTAGGGCCGACGCGCCTTGCGCTCCTCGGCCTGCCGCAGCTCGCGGTGCAGCAGCGGGAGGTTGCGGTCGGTGTAGTCGTCGACCGCGACGTCGATGATGCCCTTCATGCGCATCGACAGGGCGTGCTGCACGCCGTGCGGCACGTCGACCTCGAGGCCGGCCGCGGCGAGGATCGGCGAGCCGAAGCAGCGTCGGCAGAGCCGCACCCGGGCACGTGCGGTGCCGGGGCGCCACCGCGGGAGCCAGCGGAGCCAGTTGTCGACCTCGTGGCTGACCCGAGCCTCGATCGACCCGTCCATCGCGGTTCACGCTAGCGCGTGCACGCCTCCGATGCACCGCGCGGCGGACGCACGGCGCGTCACGTGCGCTCCTCCCAGGGCCAGCGCGGCGGCCCGGCGCTGCGGCCGCGCCGCCGGACGAGGGCGATGTCGGCCCACGTGACCGCCGCCGCGAAGAGCCCCACGATCGACGTGAACGGGCTCAGCACGAGGGTGACGGCGAAGTCGAGCGAGTCGACCGCGCCGCCGTAGGCGACCACCCCGGTCAGGACGTACCCGGCCCACGCGGCCACGCCCGTCCAGATGCCGAACCAGGTGGAGGCGGCCTGGTCGCGGAACAGGCGACCCGGCACCGCGAACAGCAGCATGGCCAGCAGCACCAGCACCGAGACCCCGACCATCGCGGGCCCGAGCAGCAGGCTCGCGTCGGGCAGCGTGATCGGGTCGCCGCCGAACAGCAGGGCGAGGAAGCCGAACGCGCAGACCAGGGCCGCGAGGTACGTCGCGGTCGCGAACGGGGCGAGCGCCCGGGCGTAGTTCCGCTGGTCGGCGTCCATCGTCCGAGCCTACGCCGCGCACCGGGCCCGGACGCGCCGAGGGGGAGGCTCGCGCCTCCCCCTCGTTCCGCGTCTTCCGCCGATCAGCCGCCCGCGAGCTGCTGGTCGAGGTCCTGGATCGCGTGCATCATCGCGCGCAGCGACTCGCCCATCTCGCCGATGCCGTCCACGGCCGACTTGAGGCCCGTCGTCAGCTCCTCGTAGCCCTGCCCGAACCGGCCGGACGCGTGCTGGGTGCGGAAGTCCTCGCCCAGCAGGTTGTCCACCGACGCCTTCAGCTGGTCGAGCTGCGCCTGGATGTCGTCCCGCGCGTCGCCGAGCTTCGCCGCCATGGCCTCCATCTCGCCGTACGACGCTCCGAAGTCCGCCATGAGTTCCACCTTCCCGATCGTCTCCACCGGTCCCTCGCGGACCGAACGACACCTACGCTAACCCGGCCCGCACCGTCGGGCGATGGGCAGCGCTCCCCACCCGTGGACGGACGCCGGCTCACGCCGGGCCCGGTGCTCCCGACGGCAGGAACGGCGCGTCAGCCGCGTCGAGGAGCAGGGCGCCGACGGGATCCGCCGCGATCGCGCGCACCCGTCGCGGGGGAAGCAGGCCGCGCCGCGACAGTCGATCGAGCGCGGCCGCGCGTGCCGCCTCCATCGCCGCTCGTTCATCGTCCGACAGCACCGCGAGCGCCCCGTCGACTCCGTCGACCGCGCGCAGCCGCGCGTCGGCGACGTCGGCGAGGAACGGGTCGGCGATCTCCCGGTCGTCGGCCGTGTCGGCCACCAGCGCTGCGCGCATCCGCACCCGACGCACCGAATCCACGATCGCGAGCACCAGCATCGGGAGGACCGACGCCACGATGACCGGCAGCCAGCCGTCGGCCGAGCCCGCGTTCAGCGGGTCGTCCGCGACCCGATGGAGCGCGAGGCCGGCGGTCACCACACCCACCGCGCCGGTGCCGATCGCGACCCGCGGCAGGGGCTGCAGCAGCCGTGGCGCGGCCAGCGCGGCGACGAGCAGCACGAGCGCGGCGACGCCGGAGACCGCCGCGAGCACGCCGCCGACCGTGAGGGCGTCGGCCAGCCCGATCGCGCCGCGCGCGACGAGGAGCGCGAAGGCTGCCGTGACCGGCAGCAGGAGCGCTCCGGTGAGCAGCAGCGAGGCGCACCCGGCACGGGGATGGTCGGACCCGGCACGTGCCGCGATGCGCCGGATCGCGGCGGCGCCGCCATGCGCGCGGTCGGCCGCCGCCACCTCCTCGCCGTATGCGCGGGCCTCGCGCTCGACGGCGGCCAGCACGTCCGGCGCGGAGGCGAGCAGCCGACGGTCGAGGTCGGCGAGCTCGGCGGGGCCGGCGACGCGCAGGGAACGGGCCCAGTCGGCGGCGGCATGGGCCCGGGGCATCCGCTCGCCATCGACCGGCTCGGGAGCCGCCGGTTCAGCCATGGGACGGCAGGATGCGCAGGGTCTGCACGATCTGCTCGAGCTGCTCCTCGAGCAGGCCGAGCACGGTCGGCCGCGTGGGCGAGGTCAGCACGTGCACCGCGAACCCGTCGGCCGCGAACGCGTAGCTGATGCCGCCGACCGGGTGCCCCGCCGCATCCGGTGCCGCCGCGACGAAGGTCGACCGGCGCCCGGCACCGAGGCCCGCCGCGGTCACGTCCTCGACAACGGGCGGGATCGCGAGCGGCAGGTCGGGCGTGAGCGCGTGGCGCAGCCCCGCCTCGACGTCGTCGCCCTCGGCGATCGCGGCGACGCGCACGTGCACGACCGCGGTGACCGGCACCGAGTACGGGCGGAAGAGCAGGGTGAGCGCGTCGTCGGGGGCGACCTGCGCGCGCACCTCGTCGAGCATCACGCGGAGCGCCATGCGCTGCTCGTCGCCGAACCCGTCGCGCCCGACGGCGTAGCCGGCCTCGAGCTCGGACGTGAACGCGTCCCACCGCTCGGCCGGCGCCTCGCGCGGCACGACGCTCCACGAGGCATCCGGCACCTGCAGGTCGAGCTCCATCGCGTTCACCGTGCGTCCTCCGTCCGGGGCATCCAGGCGAAGGTGCCCATGATCGCGTCGGCGGTGTAGATGAAGCCGGCGAGCGGATGCTCCGAGGGGGCCGTGCCCACGGGGTGCGCGATGACCGCGGCGAAGCGCAGGGCGCTGCGACGACGCGTCCCGGGGATGGGCGTGAGGTACGACACCGTGTGCGAGCCGATGCGGTCGCCGTTCACCTCGTGCGTGCCCGAGCGCTCCCAGCGGATCATGGCGCGGTCCTCGTTCAGGGCGCGTGCGCCGTGGCTGCGGATGAGCTCGGACACCTGCGCGTCGAGCGTGCCGCCGTCGGGCGCGGTCATGCGCGTCGCGGTGATCGACATGGGCATGATCGCATCGTCGGGCGCGGAGTCCTGCACGAAGTACGCGACCGCGTCGAGGCGGCGGAGGTCGGCGAACGCCTGGCGGGCCAGGGTGCGCAGCTGGGCGTTCAGGTCGGGCCGGTGCTGGCGACGCAGGCGATCGGATGCCCGTGCGAGCATCGCCTGCTCCCCCGCCTGATCGGGTGCGTGCTCGACCCACCCCGGCGGGAGGATGAGCTGGAACGGGGGGACCTCGGGGCGGGTGCCGAGGAGCTCGTCTCTCAGTGACATCCGTCACATCCTCGCGCGTCCGCGGGGCGCACGCGAACCGACGGCCTCGCCGTGCAGGTCACGAGGTCGCGGCCAGCTGCTCGCGCCAGGTGTCGACCGGCGGCTCCGGCGGCGTCTCGGCGCCGAACACGCCCACGACGTTCGAGATCGTGGTCTTGATGTTGACGTCCATGTGGCCCGCCACGAGGTGCGCCGCGTTGACCCCGTTGTCGGTGGCCGCCTGGAGGGCGACGTTGTCGGCGACGCCCATGTACCGCGCGAAGATGTCGGCTCCGCCGCCGATCTCGCCGGAGATCTCGGTGAACAGCGAGCGCCCGGCGCCGGCCAGCCCGGGCACCCCGCTTCCGGCCGCAGTGAAGCCGGTCCGCACGGCGGTCCAGCCGCTGCGGACCTGGCCGATCGCGGGGCCGAACTCGTCGGCCGCGACGAACCCCTTCAGTAACGCCTTCGTGCCCGCCTCGCCGCCCTCGGCGAATGCGCCGAGCTTGCCGATGGGGATCACGCCGACGATCGCCCACGCGACGTCGCTCCACGACGCGCGCCCGTAGAACTTCATGTACACCGTCAGCGCAAGCGCGAGGATCCCGGCGATGGTGCCGAGCACCGCGATGAGCGGCCCGCCGATGACGATCGCGAGCACCGCGAGCACGATGCCGACCACCTGGAGCACCTTGAGCGCGGTGTCGGCGAATCCTGCGAGGTCGTCGGTCCACGAGTCCTCGATGCCGCCGTCGGTCGCCGTGCCGATCGCGTCGGTCGCGCGCTCGAACGCCTCCTCCCACGTGTCGTAGCGCGCGTCGTAGTCGTCGGCGAGCAGCTCCCAGGCGTCGTGCGCCTGCTCGCGCGCGATCCGAGCGTTCTCCCGGGTCGTGTCGTCGGCCACGCCGGTGTCGGGGTCGGGCATGGGCAGCGGCATGGTCGCGTACTCCATGTGCCGCGACGTGTAGGTGATCCACGCCTGCTCGCAGTCGTCGAGGAGCGTGCGGAGACCGGTCTGGACCTCCTCGAGCGAACCCGCGTAGGCCTTCAGCGCCAGCCCCGTGGGCGAGTAGCGCTCGCCCGCGAGCCGCAGCTCCTCGTGCACGTCGCCGACGACCTCGCGGAGCGCGTCGACGCTCAGGCCCTCCATGCCCTCCGCGCCCTCGGCGATCGCCTTGAGCAGCCCGGCCGACTCGCGCATCTGCATGCCGAGGTCGACGATCTCGTCGCCGCGGCGCGTGATGTCGCCGGGGTGGCCCTCGATCCACTCGATCTCGCGGCCCAGGCGGGTGGGATCCATGCGTGTCGCTCCTCGTCGTGAGTCGGAAGGTGGTCGCTCAGCCGCGCGGCAGATCGCGGGTCTCGCCGGCGTCGACGCTCAGGGACTTCGACGCCTCGACGTCCCAGTCCTCCCACGCGGCGCCGGTCTCCTCGACGTGCTGCTGCACCTTGGCGATGTCCTCGCGGAGGAACCGCCTGCGGTCGTCCCAGCCCGACTCGAAGCTGCTCGCCTTCGAGCGCAGCTCGCCGCGCCCGCACGGCGTGCCGATCGCCTCCTCGAGCTGGTCCGACCGGTTCGAGGCCTCGTCGAGCTCGACCAGGATCTGCTTGAGCGAGCCGTTGAGCTCGTTCAGCACCGAGTAGCTGATCAGCACGTCCGACATGTTGCGCCTCCTCGGGTCTCCGCCGGTTCGCTGCCGGCGATGGCGAGCCTATTGCCGGCCCGGGCGTCGGGAACATGGGGACCGATCCCCATCGGCGGCATCCGTGTCATGACAGCGGCAGCTGCACCGTCTGGATGCGGCCGTTCTGCACGAAGATGCCACGACCCTCGGGGAAGTCCGCGCGCTTGACCTTGGGGAACGGCACCTTGAACACCGAGTCGCCGTCGTACGCGTCGGGCCGCAGCGCCACGCCGCGCCGCCCGGCCTTGAAGTCGCCGATGAAGCCGAACCCGCTCGACAGCAGCGACACGTCGGCGTCGCCCACGAGGAAGTGGTCGCTGCGGTTGACGGCCTGGAAGAGCTCCTTGAGCGGGCGCTCGGCCTCCGTGTCGGCGAACTGGGTGACCTGCTCGACCACCACCATGATGCGGTGACCGATCGACTCGTCGGGGATGAGCTCGACGAGCTCCTTCGCCAGGGCCTTCGCGTCGGCCACGTTCGTGGCGCTGCGGGTCCACGGCGCGTGGTCGCCGAGCTGTGCGCGACGACCGGCGAAGTGGAAGAGGCGCACGTCGGGGTCGAACCGCCGCATCGCGTCGACGAGGCCGCGCAGCGCCTGCGACTTGCCGCTCTGGGGCGGGCCCGTCACCGCGAACGTGCCGACCGGCTCGAAGCCGATCGGGCCGAGCGTCTCGTCGGCGAGGCCGAGCACGGGCTCGCCGGCGACCTGCTCGGGCAGGTGCTCCGCGGGGAACGCGACGGGCAGTGCGCCGATGCCCGGCGCCTCGGGTGCGCCCTCCCGGCGGAGCCGCGCCGCGAGCGCCTCGAGCGCCGTGGTCTGCATCGCGACGTTCGTCGAGCCGCCGAGCACCGCGACCTGCGCCTCGGCGCCGTCGACGATCGCGCGCCCCGGTGCGGAGCGCTCGTCGAGCACGTCCTTCGGCACGCCCAGCACCTGGTAGGCGGTCTCCTCGGAGAGGCGCAGCACGATGCGCTTGGTGATGTTCGCCGCGACCGCGGTGGGCACCGCGCCGGCACGGTCGGCCGTGGCGACCACGTGCACGCCGAGCGGCCGGCCCTCACCGAGGATGCGCATGAACGCGTTGTAGAACGGCGCGCGGACCGCGGCGCCGTCCCACTCCGCACGGAACTGCGCGAACCCGTCGACGAGCACGAACACGCGCGGCTCGCTGCGTCCGGTCAGCTCGCGGTACTCGGTCAGGCTCGCCGCGTTGACCGCGCTGAACTCGCGGCCGCGACGGTCGAGCAGGTCGCCGACGGTGCGCAGCAGCCGCTGGATCCGCTCGGGGTCGTCGCCCGGGACGACCGCGCCGACGTGCGGCAGCGCCTCGAGCGACCGCAGCGAACCCGAGCCGAAGTCGAGGCCGTACACCTGCGCCACGCCGGCATCGGGGCGCATGCCGGCCGCGATGGCGACCGTGCGCAGCGCGGTCGACTTGCCAGCGCCGCTCGTGCCGTAGACGAGCATCGACCCGTCGCGGTCGGGCACGAAGTGCACCGGCTCCTGCAGCTGCCGCTCCGGACGGTCGGCGAGTCCGACGACCACCTGCGCGTCACCCGCGACCGGCAGGTCGACGAGGTCGACCGCCGGGGCGAGGTCGTCGAGCCAGGGCCGGCGCGGCGTGGGGATCGACGCCAGGGTCGCCGCCTCCACGAAGCTGCGCACCATGCGCTTCTGGTCGTTCGGACCGGGATCCGCACCGAGGTCGGCGGCCTCCGGCTCGGCGTCGGCCTCCCAGAGCACCACGCCGCCGAACCGCAGCTCGGCGACGCGCACCTCGGCCTCGGTCTGCTCGTCGGCGCTCCAGCCGCCCGCGTACGCCGCCTGGAACGACACCAGTCGGCCCGGCCCCGTCTTCGCGATCGCGCGCCCGGGCAGCGACGGGTCGAAGCCCGCCGCGACGGCGTCGCCGACCACGTCGCGGGAGTCGGACTCGTCGGCCATGCGCAACGCGACCCGCAGGTTCGTGTTCGCACGCAGGTTGTCCTTGATGACGCCGGCCGGCCGCTGCGTCGCCATGATCAGGTGGATGCCGAGCGAGCGCCCGCGCTGTGCGATGTCGACGACGCCGTCGACGAACTCGGGCACCTCGTTCGCGAGCGCCGCGAACTCGTCGATCACGAGCACGAGCGCCGGCGGGCACTCGGGGTCGCGCCGCCGCTCGAGCTCGAGCAGGTCCTTCGCCTTCTTGCGGTTGAACAGGCGCTCGCGGTGGTGCAGCTCGGCCCGCAGGCTCGTGAGCGCGCGCCGCACGAGGTGCGGGCTCAGGTCGGTCACGAGGCCCACGCAGTGCGGCAGGTCGACGCAGTCGGCGAACGCCGACCCGCCCTTGTAGTCGACGAACAGGAACGTCACGCGGTCGGGGCTGTATTCGGCCGCCATGCCGAGCACCCACGCCTGGAGGAACTCCGACTTGCCCGAGCCCGTCGTGCCGCCGACCAGCGCATGCGGGCCCTGGCTGCGCAGGTCGAGGGTCATCGCGTCGGGGCTCGACTGGCCCACGAACGCCTTGAGCGTGCCGGCGCGCTTCAGGCGGGGCAGGGGCGCACCGGACCGGTCGGCGACCGAGTCGTTCTGCCGCCAGCGCTCCACCACGCTCGACGCCTGGTCGGCGAGGTCGTGGCCGATGAGCCCGAGCATCGACGCCGAACGCGGCAGGTCGCTCGAGTCGGCCACCACGGTGCTCGCGTCGACGACGGGCGCGAGGCGCTTCGCGAACACGTCCGCGTAGGCGGCCGAGACGCCCTCGACGCGCACCTGCTCGTAGGTGCGGCCGGCGCGGACGAGTCCGACCGTGGCATCCTCGAGCCCCCGGGACGCATCGATGTACGACCGGCACGCGGCGGGCAGCGACTCGACGCTCGACCCCAGGAAGATCGTGTAGATGCCCGCGTCGGCACCCCGCTCGATGACCTGGGTGAGGCGCGGCCGGTCCACCGGGGCATCCGCCGACACGAACAGCACGAGCGCCATGTCGCCCTCGACCTCGCCGCCCTGCTCGATCGCCTCGCCGATCTGCGCCCCGAGCTCCATCGCGGTGTCGGCGTCGCGGAGCGGGCCGCGGCGCGTGGCCGTGCCCGACAGGCGCTGCAGGATCGTCTCCTCGAGCGCGTTCAGCAGTGCGGTGCCCGTGGCCTGGCTGTCGGCCAGCGCGAACTGCGCGAACGGCGAGCGCGGACTCGTGGTGTGCGGCATCCACTTCAGCCACTCCAGCTCGCGCGCCCAGCCGGGATCGACGATCGCGGCCGTGATGATCTCGTTCGGCGCGTGCAGGCCGAACAGCTGCACGCCGAGGCCGCGCACGACGTCGGCGGCGACGCCGCGGGGGCCGGCCACGCCCAGCGCACCGGCGCTCGGCAGCAGCTCCACGACGGGGACGTCGTCGATGCTGGCGAAGCGCTCCCGCAGGTCCTCCACCCGAGCGGCGTACTCCGGGATGCCGCCCCCGCCGGGCGACGGGGCGATCGAGTTGCGGCTCGCCGCACGACCCGTGCCGAGCCGGAACGACAGGAAGTTCCAGTGCTCGGGGCGCCGGGTCCAGAGCATCGGGCCGAGGCGCATGGCCTGCTCGTAGACCGTCGCGACCGCGGGCGCCTCGCCCTGCCGGCGGTCGAACTCGACCTCGACCTCCGCGGTCAGGCGCTCCTCGAGCGCCTCGGCCTGGAGCTCGAACGTCTCGATCTCCTGGCGGACCTTCCGGCTCGTGAAGCTCCGCTGGCCGAACCAGTTCGCGAGCAGCATGAGCGGTGCCATCGCGACGATGACCAGCGAGAGCACGCGCTGGGTCAGCGCGTAGATCGAGAGCCCCATGATCACAGGCGCGACGATCATCGGCCACGGGAACATGCGCGGCGTCGCCTCGGTGGGCAGGTCGGGGTGCGGGTACTCGGTGCCCGGATAGCGCGGCTCCACGCGCGGCGACCGGTTGAACATCAGGGCGCCGCCCCGTTCGAGCACCGGGTCGTGCTCCACCTCGGCCGATGCGACGGGCGTGATCGCCACCTCGGTGTCGCCCAGTACGACGGCCTGGCCGGGGATCACGGTGAGGCGGGGCACGAGCCCGCCGTCGACGAGGATGCCGTTGGCCGAGTTCAGGTCGACGAGCTCGATGCCGTGGCCGACGTCGATGCGCGCGTGGCGCTTCGACACGAGCGGGTCGGCGAGCACGACGTCGGCGTCGCCGCCGCGACCGATGACGCTGTGCCCCTCGGGCAGGTCGATGCGACGGCCCGCCTCGGGGCCACTGCGCACCTCGAGCACCGCGGCGGGGCCCGTGCGCCGCCCGCCCTGGCGCGCGCCCGCATCGGGCACGACCGCCGCGCGGAAGCCCGACCCGATCGCCGCGTCGGCGAACAGCGCACTCGACGCGAGCGTGGTGGCCTCGCGGGCGGTCGGGGCCGCGACGGCGAGGGTCAGCGGCACGCCCGCCGTGCCGGTGCCGCGCGGGTCGCTGCCGGCGATCGCACGCGCGACGTCGCCCACCGTCGCGGTCGCATCGGAGGTGACCACGATGTCGACATCGTCGCCGCCGGGGCGCCGGTAGGAGAGCTTGACCTTCATGCGCCGACCTCCGCGCGCTCGACCGTGAACGACCTGCCGCCGACCTCGACCCGGGCGCCCCAGGCGAGCGACGTGCGCTCCCCGGCGGTCAGCGTCACGGGCTCGCCGTCCGGCCCGCGCACCTCGGTGCCGTTGGTCGAGCCGCGGTCGGCGATCCAGAACCCCGACTCGTCGACGCCGAACGCGGCGTGCGTCTTCGAAATCTCCATGCGCGGGTCGTCGAGCGGCAGCAGCTGCCCCACCCGTTCGCCGGCCCTCGGCTCGGGCGCCCTGCCGAGCAGTCCGTCGCCGGTCACGTCGATGCGGCTGCCGTCGTCGAGCACGAGCACCGCGCCGATGCGGCCGTCTCCCGCCGGCCGGCCGTCTCCCGCAGGCGCGCCACCGAGCGCGGGCGGCACCCACGCCTCGTCGGCGGCGGGCGCGGCGACCACACCCGAGGCGGACCTCGCCGCGGGGATGAACGCGGCCGAGCCCGGGGCATCCGTCGCCAGTGACGGCAGCGACTCGCGTCGGGTCGACGGCGCCGGGACGAGCGCGCGCCGCGCCTGCCGCACGGCCTTCGCGTCGGCGAGGTCGAGCGCGTGCCGCGCGTCGACCAGCCAGACCGAGCCGAGCCGGTCGAGCCAGCTCCGCCCGCGACGGGCCGGGTCCCAGAGGCCCGACGCGAACAGCAGCGCCGGCCCCAGCAGCGGCAGCAACGACCACGACAGCCAGAGCACCGTGGCGCGCCAGGTGATGCGCCAGAAGCCCGGGCGGCCGAAGGTGACCACGCTCACGCTGCGCAGCCCCGCGCTCGCCTTGCCCGCGGTCACGCCGCGCCGCCCGTGCAGGATGAGCTGCACCAGCCCGAACACCGCGAGCAGCACCTGGCTGACGAGCACGAGCACGAACGGCAGCACCAGGTCGGACGGGGCGGCAGCGGATGCCTCGCCCAGCGCGACCGGCAGCAGCACGCGCAACAGCAGCACCGCCCCGACGACTCCCGGGGCGGCGAGCACCGACCAGATCGTCGCGTCGAGCGCGAACGCGAGCACGCGACGGCCGGTGGGCGCCGACCGCACGCCGAGCACGTCGGCGTCGTGGAGGTCCGCGATGCCGCCGGCGCTCGTGCCGGGCTCGCGGACGACTGCGGCCTGTGGGGTGACGCTCACGCCGGTTCCTTCCTCGTCGGCGCGGTCGCGCACCTCGATCGGGCGGCGCGCACGCACCTGCATCCGAGGAGAACACCTCGCGGGCTCGCCGTCGATGGGGAGCGGTCACCACCGGACTCCCACCCTACGTGCGACGGAGCCCCTCGGCTGCGCGACCGCGACGCGCCGTGGACAGACGGATGCCGCGGGCGGCGGCCGCCCGCGGCATCCGGAACCTGCGCTCAGGGACGCGTGAGCTGCGGCCCCGCCGCGAGCTGGCGGTCGTACTCCTCGTACGCCGCCCGGTTGCGCGCGGTGACGGTGCGGCCGCGCGCGGCCACCCACGCACCGAACCAGAGCGTCACCTCGCGCGCGAAGACGCCCGCGAGAATGGCGCGCGGGTCGAGCCAGCGCGCCGCGACGAAGTCGCCCACCTCGGCAGAGGTGAGGTTCCAGGCCTCGCCGAGCAGCGCGCCGCCGACGTACGAGAAGTACACGACGATGCCGACCAGCAGGCCGAAGACCGCGTACGCCCACCAGCCGTTCCGGTTGACGATCGCCGCGAGCAGGATGAACGAGAGGAAGAAGACGAGCACGGGCACCCAGAACGCCGGGTGGCCGAGGAACTGCAGGAACGCGTCGATCGGCGCCGCCGTCGAGCCCTGCACGAAGACCAGCAGGTAGCCGGCGAGCGCGTACAGCGCGGCGAACGCGACCGTCGCGATGAGGCCGACGAGCACGCCGAAGCCGCGGTTGCCCCGCGGACGCGGCGGAGTGGGCGCCTGCACGTAGATCGCCCGCTGCTCGGGCTCGGCCGGCGGCGCCGGGGCTGCCGGAGCCACGGGTGCGGGGGGCTCGGTCGTGGGCGCCTCGTCGGCGGCCGGGACCTGCTCGGTCGAGGTCTCCGGCTCGACGGGCGCGGGTTCGGGCGCGGGTTCGGGCTCGTCGGCGGTGGCGCCGTCGGAGACCGGCTCGTCCGCGGTGGCGGCATCGGGCGCCGGGTGCTCGGCCTGCGCCCGCTGCACGGCTGCGTCGAGCTCCGACGTGTCGGACTCCTGCGCGGTGTCGGCGGGCGGAGCCGGGGGCGCGGGCTGCTCCGACGTCGGTGCGGCGTCGGCTGGCGGGGCATCCGCACCCGTCGTCGTGTCGGTCTCACCGGTGTCGGCCTGCGGCGTGCTCGTGGGCTCGTCCTCGGGTCGAGATCCGGGCGTCGTGTCGCTCATGTGGCACCCCTTCCGGGCGCGCCGAGCGCCCCGTCGCGGTCACTCTAGCAACGCGAGCCGCCCTCAGCCGGACGGCGCGCACGGGTGTCGCGGGGCCGCTGGCCCGGCCCCGCCAGACACGACGAGGGCCCCGGATCGCTCCGGGGCCCTCGTCTCGTGTCGGCGTGACTACTGGTAGTTGCCGGGGGTGAAGTCGTCGCTCGAGAACGAGTCGAAGTCGACGAAGCTCAGGTCGCCCTCGGAGAACACCGCGTCCTCGGAGAAGATGCGGTTCGGGTAGCGCTCCGCCTTCGCCTCCTCGGTCGCCTCGACCGTCACGTTGCGGTACTTGCCGAGCCCGGTACCGGCCGGGATCAGCTTTCCGATGATGACGTTCTCCTTGAGGCCGACGAGCGGGTCGGACTTGCCCTCCATGGCGGCCTGCGTGAGCACGCGGGTCGTCTCCTGGAAGGACGCGGCCGACAGCCACGACTCGGTCGCGAGCGAGGCCTTGGTGATGCCCATGACCTCCTGGCGGGCCGAGGCGGTCTTCCTGCCCTCGGTCAGCGACGCGCGGTTGATCTCGTTGTACCGGCTGCGGTCGACGAGCTCGCCCGGCAGCAGGTCGGTGTCGCCGTGGTCGACGACCGTGACCTTGCGCAGCATCTGGCGCACGATGACCTCGATGTGCTTGTCGTGGATCGGCACGCCCTGCGAGCGGTACACGTCCTGCACGCCCTCGACGAGGTGCTTCTGCACGGCGCGGACGCCCTTGACGCGGAGCACCTCCTTCGGGTCGACCGTTCCGACGATGATCTGCTCGCCGAGCTCGACGTGCTGGCCGTCCTCGACCAGGAGGGTCGAGCGCTTGAGCACGTTGTAGGCGATCGGCTCGTCCCCGTTGTCGGGGGTGAGGATCACCTTGCGCTGCTTCTCGGTCTCGTCGATCGTGATCTTGCCGGGGGCCTCCGCGATCGGCGACGCACCCTTGGGGGTGCGGGCCTCGAAGAGCTCCTGCACGCGGGGCAGACCCTGCGTGATGTCGTCGGCCGAGGCCGAACCACCGGTGTGGAAGGTACGCATGGTCAGCTGCGTGCCGGGCTCGCCGATCGACTGGGCCGCGATGATGCCGACGGCCTCGCCGATGTCGACGAGCTTGCCGGTCGCGAGCGAACGGCCGTAGCACTTCGCGCAGACGCCGACGCTCGACTCGCAGGTGAGCACCGAGCGGACCTTGATCGACTCGACGCCCGCCTTGACCAGGCGGTCGATGAGCACGTCGCCCACGTCGGCGCCGGCCTCGGCCAGCACCTCGCCCTTGGCGTCGACGGCGTCGGATGCCAGGTTGCGCGAGTACACCGAGTTGTCGACGTCGGCCGCCTCGCGGAGCACGCCCGCCTCGTCGGCCTCGGCGATCGTGAACGCCAGGCCGCGGGTCGTGCCGCAGTCCTCCTCGCGGATGATGACGTCCTGCGAGACGTCGACCAGACGACGCGTCAGGTAGCCCGAGTCCGCGGTGCGGAGCGCGGTGTCGGCGAGACCCTTGCGGGCACCGTGCGTGGCGATGAAGTACTCCGCCACGGTCAGACCCTCGCGGTAGCTCGAGATGATCGGGCGCGGGATGATCTCACCCTTCGGGTTGTTCACCAGACCGCGCATACCGGCGATGTTGCGCACCTGCAGCCAGTTACCGCGAGCGCCCGAGGACACCATGCGGTTGATGGTGTTGTCCTCCGGGAAGTTCTCGCGCATGGCCTGGGCGACCTCGTCGGTGGCCTTGGTCCAGATCTGGATGAGCTCCTGACGACGCTCGAGGTCGGTCGTGAGACCCTTCTCGAACTGCGCCTGGACCTTCGCGGCCTCCTTCTCGTGCTTCGCCACGATCTCCGCCTTCTGCGGGGGTGCGACGACGTCGGAGAGGGCGACGGTCACGCCGGAACGGGTCGCCCAGCGGAAGCCGGCGTCCTTGATCCGGTCGAGGGTCGCGGCGACCTCCACCTTCGGGTAGCGCTCGGCGAGGTCGTTGACGATCGACGAGATCTGGCCCTTGCCGGCCTGCGCGTTGAAGTACGGGTAGTCCGTCGGCAGCGCCTCGTTGAAGAGGGCACGACCGAGGGTCGTCTCCAGCGCGAACGGCTTGCCCGGCTCGAAGCCCTCGGGCGCCTCGCCCTCGCCGAAGTGCAGCCCGTCGAGACGGATCTTCACCTTCGCGTTGAGGTCGAGCTCGGTGCGCAGCGGCGAGTTCTGGTCGAACGCGAGGATCGCCTCGGCGATCGACGAGAACGCACGGCCCTCACCGGCGACGCCTTCCTTCTCGGTCGTCAGGTGGTGCAGGCCGATGATCATGTCCTGCGAGGGCAGGGTCACCGGACGGCCGTCCGACGGCTTCAGGATGTTGTTCGACGCGAGCATCAGGATGCGGGCCTCGGCCTGCGCCTCGACCGACAGCGGCAGGTGCACGGCCATCTGGTCGCCGTCGAAGTCCGCGTTGAATGCGGCGCAGACGAGCGGGTGCAGCTGGATGGCCTTGCCCTCGACGAGCTGCGGCTCGAAGGCCTGGATGCCGAGGCGGTGCAGCGTGGGCGCGCGGTTCAGCAGCACGGGGCGCTCGCGGATGATCTCCTCGAGCACGTCCCACACCTGCGGGCGCGAACGCTCCACCATACGCTTGGCGGCCTTGATGTTCTGCGCGTGGCTCAGGTCGATCAGGCGCTTGATGACGAACGGCTTGAACAGCTCGAGCGCCATCTGCTTGGGCAGGCCGCACTGGTGCAGCTTCAGCTGCGGGCCGACCACGATGACCGAACGGCCCGAGTAGTCGACGCGCTTGCCGAGCAGGTTCTGGCGGAACCGGCCCTGCTTGCCCTTGAGCATGTCGGACAGCGACTTGAGCGCACGGTTGCCGGTGCCCGTGACCGGGCGGCCGCGGCGGCCGTTGTCGAACAGCGCGTCGACGGCCTCCTGGAGCATCCGCTTCTCGTTGTTCACGATGATCTCGGGCGCGCCGAGGTCGAGCAGACGACGGAGGCGGTTGTTGCGGTTGATCACGCGGCGGTACAGGTCGTTCAGGTCGCTCGTGGCGAAGCGGCCACCGTCGAGCTGCACCATCGGGCGCAGCTCCGGCGGGATGACCGGGACGACGTCGAGCACCATCGCGGCCGGCGAGTTGCCGGTGGCGAGGAACGAGTTGACCACGCGCAGGCGCTTGATCGCACGGATCTTCTTCTGGCCCTTGCCCTCGGCGATCTGCAGGTGCAGGTCGTCGGCCTCGGCCTTCAGGTCGAAGCTCTCGAGGCGCTGCTTGATCGCCTCGGCGCCCATGTAGGCGTCGAAGTAGATGCCGAAGCGGTCCTGGAGCTCGTGGAACACCGGGTCCTCGGGCTTCAGGTCGCCGACCTTCAGCGTGCGGAACTCGTCCCAGACGCGCTCGAGGTGCGCGACCTGCTCGTCGGCCGACTTGCGAACGCCGGCCATCTCCTTGTCGGCGGCGGCCTCGGCGCGCTTCTTCTGGTCGCTCTTGGCACCGTCGGCCTCGAGCTGCGCGAGCTCCTCCTCCTTGCGGGTCATGAGCTCGGCGATGCGCGCGTCGCGCTGGTCGCCGATCGTCTTGATCTCGAGGCGGAGCTCGTTCTCGAGCCCGGGCAGGTCGGCGTGGCGACCCTCCTCGTCGATGTCGATGATCATGTACGCCGCGAAGTAGATGACCTTCTCGAGGTCCTTCGGGGCCATGTCGAGCAGGTACCCGAGGCGCGAGGGCACGCCCTTGAAGTACCAGATGTGTGTGACGGGCGCGGCCAGCTCGATGTGGCCCATGCGCTCACGGCGCACGGACGACTTCGTGACCTCGACACCGCAGCGCTCGCAGACGATGCCCTTGAAGCGGACGCGCTTGTACTTGCCGCACGAGCACTCCCAGTCGCGGCTCGGTCCGAAGATCTGCTCGCCGAAGAGGCCGTCCTTCTCGGGCTTGAGCGTGCGGTAGTTGATCGTCTCGGGCTTCTTGACCTCGCCGTACGACCAGCGGCGGATGTCCTCGGCGGTGGCCAGGCCGATGCGAAGCTCGTCAAAAGTGGTTGCGTCGAGCAATTTCTCTCCTAGAGATTTCCTGAGGTTCTTCTATCGGCCTGGTTCAGATCTCGTCGATGTTCGACGACTCGAACCGGGTGGAGATGTTGATGCCGAGCTCCTCCGCAGCGCGGAAGGCCTCGTCATCCGTGTCGCGCAGGCTGACCGCCGTGCCGTCTGCCGACAGCACCTCGACGTTCAGGCACAGCGACTGCATCTCCTTCATGAGCACCTTGAAGGACTCGGGGATGCCGGGCTCCTGGATGTTCTCGCCCTTGACGATCGCCTCGTACACCTTGACGCGGCCGAGGATGTCGTCGGACTTGATCGTGAGCAGCTCCTGCAGTGCGTACGCGGCACCGTAGGCCTCGAGCGCCCACACCTCCATCTCACCGAAGCGCTGGCCGCCGAACTGGGCCTTACCGCCGAGCGGCTGCTGGGTGATCATCGAGTACGGGCCCGTCGAGCGCGCGTGGATCTTGTCGTCCACCAGGTGGTGCAGCTTCAGGATGTACATGTAGCCGACCGAGGTGGGGTACGGGAACGGCTCGCCGGAGCGGCCGTCGAACAGCTGCGTCTTGCCGCTGGAGTCGATCAGGCGCTCGCCGTCGCGGTTCGGGTGGGTCGAGTCGAGGAGACCTGCGATCTCCTCCTCGAGCGCACCGTCGAACACGGGCGTGGCGACCTTCGAACCGGGCTCCGCCTCGCGGGCGACCTCGGGCAGGCGCTCGGCCCACTCCGGGTTGCCATCGACCTTCCAGCCCTGCTTGGCGACCCAGCCGAGGTGGGTCTCCAGCACCTGGCCGAAGTTCATGCGGCCGGGGATGCCGAGCGGGTTGAGGATCACGTCGACCGGCGTGCCGTCGGCGAGGAACGGCATGTCCTCGACCGGCAGGATCTTCGAGATGACGCCCTTGTTGCCGTGGCGGCCGGCGAGCTTGTCGCCCTCGGTGATCTTGCGCTTCTGGGCGATGTAGACGACCACGCGCTGGTTGACGCCCGAGCCGAGCTCGTCGTCGCCGTCCTGCGCGTCGAACACCTTGACGCCGATGATCGTGCCCTGCTCGCCGTGGGGGACCTTGAGCGACGTGTCGCGCACCTCGCGGCTCTTCTCGTTGAAGATCGCGCGGAGCAGGCGCTCCTCGGCGCTCAGCTCGGTCTCGCCCTTCGGCGTGACCTTGCCGACGAGGATGTCGCCGGGACGGACCTCGGCGCCGATGCGGATGATGCCGCGCTCATCGAGGTCGGCCAGCAGGTCGGGGCTCACGTTGGGGAGGTCGCGGGTGATCTCCTCCTTGCCGAGCTTGGTGTCGCGGGCGTCGACCTCGTACTCCTCGATGTGGATCGAGGAGAGGACGTCGTCCTTCACCAGGTTCTGGCTGAGGATGATCGCGTCCTCGAAGTTGTGGCCCTCCCACGGCATGAACGCCACGAGGAGGTTCTTGCCGAGCGCGAGCTCGCCGTTGTCGGTCGCGGGGCCGTCGGCGATGACCTCGCCGGCCTCGATGCGCTCACCGGCGTTGACGATCACGCGGTGGTTGTACGAGGTGCCCTGGTTCGAGCGGTCGAACTTGCGCAGCCAGTAGGTGTGCGTGCCGCCCTCGTCGAGGTCGACCGTCACGAAGTCGGCCGAGACCTCGGAGACCACGCCGGACGCGTCGGCGGTGAGCACATCGCCGGCGTCGATCGCCGCGTAGCCCTCCATGCCGGTGCCGACGTAGGGCGAGTCGCTGCGCAGCAGCGGCACGGCCTGGCGCTGCATGTTCGCACCCATGAGGGCGCGGTTCGCGTCGTCGTGCTCGAGGAACGGGATGAGCGAGGTCGCCACCGACACCATCTGGCGCGGCGAGACGTCCATGTAGCCGATCTCGTCGGCGGGGATGAGGTCGACCTCGCCGCCGGTCTTGCGGGCCAGGACGCGCTCCTCGACGAAGTGCCCGTCCTTCTTGAGGGGGGCGTTCGCCTGGGCGACGACGTGGTCCTTCTCGTCCATCGCGGTCAGGTAGTCGATGTGCTCGGTGACCCGGCCGTTCTCGACGCGACGGTACGGCGTCTCGATGAAGCCGAACGAGTTGATGCGCGCGAACGACGCGAGCGAGCCGATGAGGCCGATGTTCGGGCCTTCCGGCGTCTCGATCGGGCACATGCGGCCGTAGTGCGAGGGGTGCACGTCGCGGACCTCGACGCCCGCGCGGTCGCGCGAGAGGCCGCCGGGGCCGAGCGCCGACAGGCGACGCTTGTGCGTGAGGCCGGCCAGCGGGTTGTTCTGGTCCATGAACTGCGACAGCTGCGAGGTGCCGAAGAACTCCTTGATCGCGGCCACGACGGGGCGCACGTTGATCAGGGTCTGCGGCGTGATCGCCTCGATGTCCTGGGTGGTCATGCGCTCGCGGACCACGCGCTCCATGCGCGAGAGGCCGGTGCGGACCTGGTTCTGGATCAGCTCGCCGACGGCGCGGATGCGACGGTTGCCGAAGTTGTCGATGTCGTCGACGTCGAGGCGGATCTCGACGTCCTTGCCACCGCGGCGACCCGGCAGGGTCTTGCGCTCGTCGTGCAGGGCGACCAGGTACTTGATGGTCGACACGATGTCCTGGACGGTCAGCACCGAGTCGGTCAGCGGGGCCTCGAGGCCGAGCTTGTTGTTGATCTTGTACCGGCCGACCTTGGCGAGGTCGTAGCGCTTCGGGTTGAAGTAGAAGTTGTCCAGCAGCGCGCGGGCGGCCTCGGCGGCGACCTGCTCGCCCGGACGGAGCTTCCGGTAGATGTCCTTGAGCGCCTCCTCCTTCGTGAGGATGTTGTCCTTCTCGAGGGTGAGGGCGATCGACTCGTACCCGGCGAACTCCTCGAGGATCTCCTCCGAGGTGAGGCCGAGGGCCTTGAGGAAGACGGTGACCGACTGCTTGCGCTTGCGGTCGATGCGCACGCCGACCTGGTCGCGCTTGTCGATCTCGAACTCGAGCCAGGCGCCGCGGCTCGGGATGACGCGGGCGGAGTAGATGTCCTTGTCGGAGGTCTTCTCCTGGGCGCGCTCGAAGTACACGCCGGGCGAACGGACGAGCTGCGAGACGACGACGCGCTCGGTGCCGTTGATGACGAAGGTGCCCTTCGGGGTCATGAGCGGGAAGTCGCCCATGAAGACCGTCTGGGTCTTGATCTCACCGGTGAGGTGGTTCATGAACTCGGCGTTCACGTACAGCGGTGCCGAGTAGGTCTTGCTCTTCTCCTTGCACTCGTCGATCGAGTACTTGGCGGGCTCGAGCTCCGGGTTCGTGAAGCTCAGCTGCATGGTCTCGCCGAGGTCCTCGATGGGCGAGATCTCCTCGAAGATCTCCTCGAGGCCGCTCGCCTCGGCCAGGTCGGTGCGACCGGACTCGAGCCCTTCCTCCACACGCGTCTTCCACGCGTCGTTGCCCACGAGCCAGTCGAACGACTCGGTCTGGAGGGCGAGGAGATCGGGTACGGTGAGGGTGTCGGTGACCTTCGCGAAAGACAGTCGCTTCGCGTTGCGTCCGTTCTTGGGAGTGGGCATGTTCGCGTTACGCGCAGCAGCCAAGGAAATTACCTCCATGGGCCCCGTCGGGCCGGATTACCGTCAGTAGTGGTGGAAGTACCCCGCAGACTCACGTGTTGCGTAGGTGCCGGGCACGCCGACGGACGCCGAATCCGCCGATGTCTCCGGACACACGAAGCCGACCGCAATATGAAGGCAGAGATGGTCTGGGAGCGCAAAGGTTAACTATAGGCCGGATGCCACGCCGTGTCCAGTCGGATTCTTGACCTCCCGCGAAGGCTGGGGTATAAGCCGGATGCGACCGAGCCGAAGGGGTGCCCCATGAGCCGTTCCCGCGTGCGCGTCGAGCCGAGCCCGGTCTTCGCCGGGGCGCTCGAACTGGTGGTCGACGATCGCCCGCAGTCGGTCGTCGACCCGGCGAACCCGGCCCGCCTGCACTACGACTACGCGCACCGCGTCGGCGGGGTGCTCTCGCTGGTCGCGGACCCGGGCGCCCCGCTCCGGGTGCTGCACGTCGGCGGCGGCGCCATGACGCTCGCACGACACGTCGCAGCGCTCCGCCCGGGCTCGCACCAGGTGGTGATCGAGTCCGACCCCGACGTCGTGCGGGTCGTGGGCGAGCGGATGCCCCTGGGCCCGGCCGCCGCCCGGTCGATCGACGTGCGCACGGCCGACGCCGCCGCGCTCGTGCCGGCGCTCGAGGGCCGGTACGACGTCGCCATCGTGGACGCCTACGTCGGGCTCGACGCGCCGGGCTTCGCGGCATCCGCCGACTGGTACCGAACGCTCGCAGACCTGCTGCCGGGAGGCTTCGCGATCGCCAACGTGGTGGACGACGGCGGCCTGGCGTCGGTGCGCCTCGTCGCACCCGCGCTCGCCGCCGCGTTCGCCGAGCTGCTCGCACTCGGGCCGGCCGACCTGTTCGCCGGCGAGCGGGGCGGCAACGTGGTGCTGGTCGGCGGCGACGCGGAGCGGCTGGACGCGTGGGTCGCGCCGCTCAGGCGCATCGGACCGCACCCCGCGACCGTGCTCGGGCCGGCCGAGGCCGCGCGCACGCTGCTCGGGTAGCGTTGGCGCATGCCCGAGCCCGAACGCACCCTCGCCGCGAGCGGGCATCGCGCCCGGCTCGAGGAGGACCGCGGGCGACCGGGTTCGTGGACGCTGTACGTCGACGGCACGCCGCAGTCGCACGTCGACCTCGAGCGGCCCGAGTGGCTCGGGTTCGAGTACGTGCGGCGCATCGGGCACGCGATCGACCTCGTCGCCGAGCCGGGCGAGCCGATCACGGCCGTGCACCTCGGCGGCGGCGCGCTGACGCTGCCGCGGTACGTGGCGGCCACCCGGCCGGGCTCGCGCCAGCAGGTCGTCGAGCTGGAGTCCGACCTCGTCGAGCTGGTGCGCGAGCACCTGCCGCTGCCGCGCGGGGCGCAGATCCGGGTGCGGCACGGCGACGCGCGCGAGGTCGCCGCCCGGCTGCCGCGCGGGCTGCACGGGCGCGCCGACATCGTCGTGGTCGACATCTTCTCGGGCGCGCGCACGCCCGCGCACGTGACGAGCACCGAGTTCTACGAGCTGCTGACGCCGCTGCTCGCGCCCCGCGGCATCCTCGTGGTCAACATCGCCGACGGCGCGGGGCTCGCCTTCGCTCGCGGGCAGGTGGCGACGCTCTCGCGCGTGCTGCCCGAGGTGGCGATCGCCGCCGACCCGGGCATGCTGAAGGGCCGGCGCTTCGGCAACGTCGTTGCGTACGCGAGCCCGCACGAGCTGCCGTTCGCGCAGTTGCCCCGGCGGCTCGCGAGCGACCCGGCGCCCGCGAAGGTGGTGGCCGGCGACGAGCTGCACCGGTTCGTCGCCGGGGCCCCGTTCGTGACGGATGCGACCGCGGTGCCGTCGCCGCCGCCCGCACGGTCGGTGTTCCTCACCAAGCCGAACGCCTGACGCATCCGCGGTCGGGTCGGCGCCGAACTCACGCGTGCCGGAACCGCACGGCCTGGCCGGGCCGCAGCTGCGCGAAGGCGTCGATGGAGGCCCCCGACACGACCGCGATGACCGGGTACCCGCCCGTGACCGGATGGTCGGCGAGCAGCACGGTCGGCGTGCCGGTCGGCGGCACCTGCACCGAACCGCGCACGACCCCCTCGCTGGCGAGCTCGCCGGGCACGAGGCGTTCGAGCGCGGGACCGTCGAGGCGCACGCCGATGCGATCGGACTGCGGCGAGACGCGCCACTCCGTCTCGAAGAGCGCGAGCCGCGCGGCATCCGTGAACCAGTCGGCCCGCGGGCCGGGAACGAGGCCCGCGACGACCTGGTCGTCGACCGGGGCCCACGCGGTGAGCCGGTCGAGCGCGGGGATGGCGCCGGCGGTCTCGTCGCCGATGGGCAGTGCGTCGCCCGCGGCGAGCGGGTCCGGCCCGAGGCCCGCGAGCGTGTCGCGCGAGCGTGAGCCGAGCACCCGCGGCACGGCGATGCCGCCGCGCACGCCGACCACGTAGCGCAGCCCGTGCGCGGCCGTGGGCAGCACGAGCTCGGCGCCGGGCCGGGCGCGGGTCGCGGTCTCGGGGCGCACGGCCTCGCCGTCGAGCGTCACGTCGCCCCAGGCGCCCGTGACCGCGAACCAGGCGCCGTCGTCGAACCGCAGGTGCAGCCCGCCGATCGCGCACTCGAGCGCCGCGGCGTGCGGGGCGTTGCCCACGAGCCGGTTCGCGAGGCCGAGCGCGGCACGGTCGGCGGCGCCGGACCCGCCCACGCCGAGGTGCGCCCAGCCGGGGCGACCGAGGTCCTCCACGAGGCTCAGCGCGCCGGGGGCGAGCACCGTGAGACGGCCGGTCACGACTCGCCCTCCTGCCGCACGAAACGCACGGTCCCACCCGGCACGAGTCGCGCCGGCGGATCGGCGGCCGGGTTCCACAGCTCGGCATCCGTCGTGCCGATGAGCTGCCAGCCGCCCGGGCTCTCGCGCGGGTAGACGCCCGAGTAGGCCCCGGCGAGGCCGATCGCCCCGGCGGGCACGCGCGTGCGCGGGTTCGCGAGCCGCGGCACGTCGTACGGCCAGTCGTCGCTCACGAGGTACCCGAACCCCGGGGCGAACCCGGTGAACGCGACGCGCCAGGTGGCGCCGAGGTGCGCCGCGACGAGCTCCTCGACGCTGATGCCGAGCGTGGTCGCGGCGGCGGTCAGGTCGTCCCCGTCGTAGCGAGCGGGCAGCTCGACGACCTCGGAGGCGACCGCGTCGATCGGGGCGGTCGCGGTGTGCGCGATCCAGGAGGTCGCCGTCTCGAGCGCGATGCGTGCGGGGTCGACCGTGACGAGCACCGTGCGCGCCGCGGGCACCAGGTCGACGACCCCGTCGGGCCGCGACGCGGTGAGCGCGGCGTGCAGCCCGAGCACCTCGTCGGCGTCGGCGCACTCGACGAGCACCGCGTGCTCCCCGGAGGGCAGGATGCGGCGTGCGCCGTCGCCCGCGACGGTGCTCATGCGAAGGCCCCCACCGGCACGCCGGCCTCGGCGAGCGCCGCACGCACCGCCCGGGCGATGTCGACCGCGCCCGGGGTGTCGCCGTGCACGCAGACCGACTCGGCGTCGATGCGCACGAGGCCGCCGCCGACGGCCTCGACCTCGCGGTCGGCGACCATGCGCAGCACCCGCTGCGCGGCCGCATCGGGGTCGGTGACGAGCGCGCCGGGCTGGTTGCGCGGCGCGAGGGTGCCGTCGGCCAGGTAGCCCCGGTCGGCGAACGCCTCGGCGACGAAGCGCAGCCCCGCGGCATCCGCCGCCCGCTCGACCGCGGACCCCGGCATGCCGAGCACGGCCAGCCGGGAGTCGAACGCGGCGACGGCCCGCGCGAACGCCTCGGCGAGATCGGGGTCGGCCGCGACGGCCGCGTACATCGCGCCGTGCGGCTTGACGTAGCGCATGGCGGTCGAGGCCGCGGTCGCGACCCCCGCGAGCGCACCGAGTTGGTAGACGGTGTCGGCGGCGAGCTCGGCCGGCGAGACCTTCAGGTGACGGCGGCCGAAGCCCACGAGGTCGGGGAAGGACGGATGCGCCCCGATGACCACGCCCGACGCGGCCGCGATGCGGCAGGTCTCGAGCATCGTGGTCGGGTCGCCGCCGTGGAAGCCGCAGGCGACGTTCGCGCTCGAGACCGCGCGGAGCATCTGCTCGTCGTCGCCCATGCGCCACTGCCCGAACGACTCACCCAGGTCGCTGTTGACGTCGATCGTGCCGGACACGACTCCATTGTCTCGCGCTGACGGCGGCCGCGCATATCCTCGTGCCATGGCGGAACTGGACCGGGTGCGCAGATGGGCGGACGCGCTGATCGTGCTGCACCTCGACCCCGCCGTCTGGACCTTCGCGTTCGACAACGCGAAGAAGCGTGCCGGGCTGTGCGACTTCCAGGCGCACCGCATCTCCGTGTCGCGGTACCTGGCCGCACGCTACGACGACGACGAGATCCACCAGATCCTGCTGCACGAGGTCGCGCACGCCCTCGCCGGGCCGAACGCCGGGCACGGCCCGCGCTGGAAGGCCGAGGCGGCGCGCATCGGGTACGTCGGCCGGCGCACGCACGACGGCGAGATCGCCGACGAGCTCGCGCCGTGGGTGGGCACCTGCCTCGCCGGGCACCGGCACGTGCGCTACCGCAAGCCGACGCGCGCGGTCAGCTGCGGCGAGTGCTCGCGCGGGTTCGACCGGGCGAACCTCATCACCTGGCGCCACCGCGAGATCACGCCGGCCATGCGACGGCGTGCCGCGGCGAGCGCCGACCCCGGGCGGGCGTAGGCGTCAGGCCCGGAACACGCCGTCCTGCAGCACGGGCACGAGGTCGGTCACGTCGGCCTTGGTGGCGAACGCGACGTCGGCCCGGCGGCCGTCGGCGGCGAGCTCGCGCGCGCTGCCGGTGGCGCTGATGAGGTGGTGCGCCGCACGGCCGAGGCCCGTGTAGGCGGCCGCGGCGACCGCGGCCTCGGGCGAGGTGTGGTCGATGCCGAGTTCCATGAGCGCGTCGACCACGGCGCCCGCGGTCAGCTGGTCCTCGACCGAGACGCGGAGGGTGCCGTCGGGCCACTGCTCGCCGGCGGCGATGATCGCGACCGAGGTGCGGGCCTGCCGCTCCCCCTGGACCGCGTGGATGTACCGTGCGACCGCGCTCCGGTTGCGCAGCGACGCGGCGACCACGCGTGCGGGCGAGTCGGCGAGCCCGTGCGCGAGGCGCGAGCCGTTGATCGCGGGCAGGACGACGACGCGGCCCTCCTCCCCCTCGGGCTCCTCGGCGAGCGCGGCCGTCGACGGGCTGGCGACGAGCCGGGCGCCCAGTTCGGCGGCGCGCTCCTCGGCCCCCTCGCCCCACCACGGCGCGACGGCGATGCCCCGCTCGGCGGCGACGACGACGGCCGTGGTGAACTGCACGGCGTCGACCAGCACGACGACGTCCGCGTGGGTCGCCACGGCGTCGACCCCGGCGTCGCCCCACTCGAGGCGCACCTGGTACGTGGTCTGGTCGAACGGATCGGTCTGCGGGGCATTCACCCGCACAGGCTAGCCGCCCCCTTCCGCGGCTCCCGACGCGCCCGTAGCGTGGAGTCATGCGGCTGCTGCTGAAGCTGGTGCTCGACTGCACTCCGGATGCCGCGTGGCGTGCCCTGCACAGCCCCGCGGTGCTCCGCGAGGTCGTCGCGCCGTGGCTCGACTTCTCGTCGCTCGAGGAGGGCGGGCTGCCCACGCGCTGGGAGGCCGACGGCCCGCACCGGGTCATGTCGCTCGCGTTCCGGCGCTTCCCGACGGGCGAGGAGGTCATCGACCTCGACCACCCCGACGGCCTGCCGGAGGGCGTGCGGATGCTGCGCGACACCGGCGGCGGCCGCAGCGGCGTGTTCGCCGCGTTCGACCGCTGGGACCACCGGATGGCCGTCTCGCCCGCCCCCGACGGCAGCGGGCGAACGCTCTACCGCGACCAGCTGCTGGCGGGCGGCGGAGCGATCGACCTCGTCGCCTGGTACCCGACGTGGGCGTTCTGGCAGTGGCGCGGGGCCCGCCTGAAGGCGCTCGCGCCGACGTGGTCGTACGACCCGCCGGGCACCGCCGACGCCGACGCCGCCGAGGCGGCGCGTGCCGCGCACAGCACACCCACAGCGCGCATCCAGTAGGCTCGTGGTCGGCCGGTGCGCCGTTGCGCCCGCCACGCGTCGTAGAACGCTTCTGCCGGGCATGCGCCCGATGACTCTTCGTACGGCGAATCGGATGCGCGGAATCCCGCGCCTTCGCCACCCGCTCCCCCGCCGAACCCTGCGCGGGCGGAGCTCGATGCCGGAAAGGCACCACCCACATGACTTCCCCCACCTTCGGCGCGCTCGGCGTGCCCGCCCCGCTCGTCGCCGCCCTCGCGGCCGACGGCAAGACCGAGCCGTTCCCCATCCAGCAGAACACGCTGCCCGACACGCTCGCCGGCCGCGACGTGCTCGGCCGCGGCAAGACGGGCTCGGGCAAGACCCTCGCGTTCTCGCTGCCCATGGTCGCGCGCCTCGGCGGCGAGCTCGCCGGCGGCCGCCGCCGCGCCGGTCGCCCGCTCGGCCTCGTGCTCGCCCCCACTCGCGAGCTCGCGACGCAGATCGCCGCGACCATGCAGCCCCTCGCCGACGCGTACGGACTGGTGACCACCACGATCTACGGCGGCATCAACCAGAAGCGCCAGGTCGAGGCCCTGAACCGGGGCGTCGACATCGTCGTCGCCTGCCCGGGCCGGCTCGAGGACCTGATGAAGCAGGGCTTCGTGACCCTCGACGCCGTGGAGATCACGGTGCTCGACGAGGCCGACCACATGGCCGACCTCGGCTTCCTGCCCGTCGTGACCCGCATCATGGACAAGACGCCGAACCGCGGCCAGCGCATGCTGTTCTCCGCGACCCTCGACAACGGCGTCGACAGGCTCGTCGCGCGCTACCTCGAGAACGAGGTGCTGCACTCGGTCGACGAGGCGAACTCGCCGGTCGCCGCGATGACCCACCACGTGTTCGAGGTCGCCGACGTCGACGCGAAGAACGACCTCGTGCGCGCGCTCGCGTCGGGCACCGGCCGCCGCATCCTCTTCATGCGCACCAAGCACCACGCGAAGAAGCTCGCGAAGAAGCTGACGGATGCCGGCATCCCGGCCGTCGACCTGCACGGCAACCTGTCGCAGCCGGCGCGCGACCGCAACCTCGCGGCGTTCCACGACGGCTCGGTGAAGGTCATGGTCGCGACCGACGTCGCCGCGCGCGGCGTGCACGTCGACGACGTCGAGCTCGTGATCCACGTCGACCCGCCGATGGAGCACAAGGCGTACCTGCACCGCTCGGGCCGCACCGCACGCGCCGGCAGCGAGGGCGACGTCGTGACGATCTGCCTGCCCACGCAGCGCGGCGACCTGAAGTCGCTGCTGCGCAAGGCCGCCATCACCGTCACGCCCGAGCAGGTGACGCCCGAGTCGGCGTCCGTCGTCGCGCTCATCGGCGAGGTCGCCCCGTACGTGAAGCCCGCACCGCGCGAGCAGCGCCAGCAGGGCGGCGGCGGTCGCTCGCAGGGCGCGAACGCGCAGCGCAAGCGCGCGGCCCGCGACGCCCGCGGCAACGGCCAGGGCCAGCAGGGCGGCGGTCAGGGCTCGCGGCGCGGCGGCCGCGGCCGCGGATCGCGCGACGCGGTGCACCCCGGCACCGCCGACCAGGCGCCCGCACGCCCCCGCCGGGACCGCTCGGGCCGCCCCGCCGACGTCAAGGCGCAGGCGCCCCGCCGCGGCTCCGGCCAGAGCCGTGGCGCGCAGACCTCGGGCGCGCAGCGGCAGCGCCCGCAGGCCGCCCAGTCGGCCGGTCGCCCGCGCACGAACCGACGCGCCCAGGGCTGATTCGCGGGCCGGTCGCGCGGCGACCGGCCCGTGGCATCCGCTCGATTTCGCATCGGGCCCGGGCTGGCTTACCTTATGAGCCATGGGCACCGAGGTCGTTGCAGAAGTCGTCATCCGTCCGATTCGCGATGTGGACGCCGAAGCGCTCGGCAGGGTCCACGCGCAGTGCTGGCATGAGGACTACGACCAGCTGGTCGACGCGGCCACGCTCGCGAACCTGTCGCCCCGTCGCATGGCCGAACTCTGGACCCACTGGGTGAACCAGGGCGACGACTACACGCACGTCGCCGCGCTCGTCGACGGCGAGATCGTCGGCTTCGCCGGTGCCGGCCCGGCCCGCGACGACGACGCCCCGCGCGAGCGCGAGCTGTTCTTCATCCACCTGCTCGACGCGTTCCACGGTCAGGGCATCGGCCAGCAGTTGTTCGACGCGGCCGTCGGCGAGGCATCCGTCTACTGCTGGGTGCCCAGCAGCAACGAGTACGCGCTGCACTTCTACGACCGCAACGGCTTCACCCGCGACGGCGTCGAGCACGACGAGCCGTTCCTCGGCGAGACCATCCACGAGGTGCGCCTGGTCCGCTGACGCGGCGGGCGGGCGGATGCCGCTAGGGCAGGCGCCCGACCGATGCCAGCGCCTGGCGGATGAGGGTGCCGCGGCCGCCCTCCATCTCGGCGGCGACCTCGGCCGCGCACGCCTCCTCGGGGGTCATCCAGGTGACCTCGAGCGCGTCCTGCCGCGGCTCGCACGTGCCGGTGACCGGCACGACGTAGGCGAGCGACACCGCGTGCTGGCGGTCGTCGGTGAACGGCGAGATGCCGGGCATCGGGAAGTACTCGGCGACCGCGAACGGCACCGGACTCGCCGGCAGCAGCGGGAACGCCATGGGGCCGAGGTCCTTCTCGAGGTGCCGGAAGAGCGCGTCGCGCAGGGTCTCGCCGAACATGACGCGGCCCGAGACCAGCGTGCGGGTGATCTCGCCGGTCGGGGTGCCGCGCAGCAGCACGCCCACCTCGACGACCGTGCCGAGCCCGTCGACGCGCACCGGCACGGCCTCGACGTAGATGAGGGGCAGGCGCTGCCGCACCTCCTCGAGCTCGATGTCGCTCAGCCAGGCCGGGTTGGCCGGCGGCGCGGCCGGCTCGCCCTGGGACTCCCAGTCGGGATCGGGGTCGGGGGTGCGCACGCTCATGGCTCCATTGTGTCTCAGGGGCTGCGCGTGTCCAGTGCATCCCGCGCACCGGCTCGTGCCGGCCGGATGCGAGGATGGACCCCATGCCCCGACGGGCGCGACGGGAGGGGACCGACATCGACGCACGCGAACCCGTGACCATCGACGACGGCGCGGTGCTGTGGTCGGCCTCCGGTGCCGACCGCGAGGACCGACCGCTGCTCGTGCTGCTGCACGGCTACAACTCGCACGAGGGCGACCTGTTCGGACTCGCCCCGTACCTGCCGTTGCAGCCGGTCGTGGCCTCGCTGCGGGCGCCGCTGCACACGGGCTACGGGTTCGCGTGGTTCCCGCTGCAGGTCGCTGCCGACGGCGGCGTCGGGCTCGGCGAGGCGGAGGCACGACGAGCCGAGGCGGCGGCGGACGCGGTCATCGCGTGGGCCGAGTCGCTCGACCCGGCGCCCACCGCGATCGGGCTGCTCGGGTTCTCGCAGGGCGGCGCACTCTCGATCGAGCTGCTGCGGCGGCGCAGCGACCTGTTCGGCTTCGCGGTGTCGCTCGCGGGCTTCGTACTGCCCGGCGAGCGCGACGGCGATGCGGCACTGGCCGACCGGCAGCCCGCCGTGTTCTGGGGCCGCGGCACGGAGGACACCGTGATTCCGGCCGACGCGATCGCGCGCACGCAGGAGTGGCTGCCCGAACGGGTCGACCTCGACGCGCGCATCTACGAGGGGCTCGGCCACGCGGTGTCGGAGCTCGAGCTCGCCGACGTCACCGCGTTCCTGCGCGGCCGCTACGCCTGAGCGTCGTCGGCGTTGCGCGCGGCGCGCTCGGCGTCGCGCTCCTTGACCCGCCGGTTCTCGGCGCGCACCTGCGCCTGGGTCGCCCGCTCGGCCGACAGCCACTCGGGCATCTCGGCGAGCAGCTCCTGGATCTGCGCGGTCGTGAGCGGCTCGTCGATGCCGGCACGGGCGAGGCCCGAGTTCGAGACGCCGAGCTTGCGGGCCACGACGGGACGCGGATGCGGCCCCTCGCGGCGCAGCACCTGCAGCCACTCGGGCGGGTCCGCCTGCAGCCCGTCGAGCGCGTCGCGCGTGACCGGGGCGGAGCGGAACTCCTCGGGCGCGGCGGCCAAGAGGATGCCGAGCTTCTTCGCCGCGGTCTCCGGCTTCATGGTCTGCTGCCCGCCTGCACTCATCCCGCCAGCGTATAGCCTTGGCATGGCCGCGGCACGGGTGCGGCCGGGAAGGCGATCGGGACTCGTGGCGCTCAGGCTGACCTACGTCGAGGGCGTGAGCCCGGCGAAGTGGTTGCGCGCCTGGGCCGACCGGCGCCCCGACCTCCCGCTCGAGGCCGCGCGGGTGCCGGATGCCTCGCAGCTCACCGCTCTCGAGTCGGGCGACGCCGACCTGGCGTTCGTGCGCCTCCCCGTTCCCACCGACGGCCTGCACGCCATCCCCCTCTGGGAGGAGGTCGCCGTCGTCGTCGCCCCCAAGGACCACGCGATCGCGGCGGTCGACGAGGTGATGCTCGCCGACCTCGACGACGAGCCGCGCGCACCCGTGCAGCCGTCTCCCGAGGGCACGATCGAGCTCGTCGCGGCCGGCACCGGGGTCGCGATCGTGCCGCACTCGATCGCCCGCCTGCACCATCGCCGCGACGTCGTGGCGGTGCCGGTGACGGATGCCCCGACGACCCGCATCGCGCTGGTCTGGCGCGTCGAGCGCGACGACGCCGACATCCAGGAGTTCGTGGGCGTCGTGCGCGGACGCACGGCGCGGTCCTCGCGCGGGGCCGCCGACGAGGCATCCGATCAGCCCGCACCCGCGCGCGACGACGCCCGCACCGCGACGGGCGCGAAGAGCACACGAGCCAGCCGCGACCGCCGGGCCCGGCGCGCACCCGGCTCGGGCCGCGACAGCCGCAGCCGACGGGGGCGCCGCCGGTGAAGCCGTTCCTGTTCCTCTCCGCGAGGCCCGAGGTCGAGGCCGTCGGCCCCGAGTACGAGTCGGTGCGCTCGGCCATGGGCGCCGACGCCGGTCGCCTCGAGCACCACCGGCTCGACGTCTCCGCGCTCGAGCGCCAGCGCCTCGGCGCGTTCGCCGGCATCGTGGTCGGCGGCAGCCCGTTCAACGTGACGACCGCTCCCGAGCACGTCTCCGACGTGCAGCGCCGGGTCGAGGAGGACCTCGCATGGGTCGCCGAGCGCGGGCTCGCCGGCGACGTGCCCGTGCTCTTCACCTGCTACGGCATCGGCGTGCTCACCCGGGTGCTGGGCGGCGAGGTCGGGCTCGACCACGGCGAGGAGGCGCAGGCCGTGCGCGTCGAGCTGACCGACGACGGGCGGCTCGATGCGCTCACGGGTGTGCTGCCGCCCGCGTTCGACGCGCTCGTCGGCCACAAGGAAGCCACGGTGCGGCTGCCGGAGCGCGCCACGCTGCTCGCGGGCTCGCCGACCTGTCCGGTGCAGGTCTACCGCGTCGGCACCCGCGTCTATGCGACCCAGTTCCACCCCGAGGTGACCCCGGCCGATTTCGTGGCACGTGCCCGCGTCTACCGCCACCACGGCTACTTCCCGGCGCGCGAGCTCGCCGCGGTCGAGGCCCGCATCAACGGGGCATCCGTCACCTGGCCCCGCACCATGCTCGCCCGGTTCGCCGAGCTGTTCGGCTGAGTTCTCAGCTCTCCTCGGCCACGTCGGCGGGGTCGACGTCGGGGCGCAGGCCCCGCCAGGTGGGGTGGCGGGCGACGCCCGTCGGCGTCCACTCGCCGAACGCGATCTCGCCGACGAGGCGCGGCTCGACCCACACGGCGTCGGATGCCTCGGCCGGCGGCACCTCGACGAACGGGCTGTCCGTGCGGCGCAGCGATTCGAGGAGCCCCGCGATGCGGGCGAGCTGCGCGTCGGTGAATCCCGTGCCGACTCGGCCCGCGTAGCGGAGGCCCCCGTCGCCGGGGATGCCGATGAGCAGCGACCCGAACGTGTCGTCGCGCATGCCCTTGCCCGGCCGCCAGCCGCCGATCACCACCGACTGCACGCGCTCGTGCTTGACCTTCAGCCAGTCGGTGGAGCGGGCGCCGGGCCGGTAGCGCGAGTCGGCGTCCTTCGCGACCACGCCCTCGAGGCCGAGCGCGCGGCTCTGCTCGATCGCGGCGACGACGTCGCCCTCGAACGCGGGCGGCACCTGCACGGGCGACCCCGCCGCGGGGGGAACGAGGCGTTCGAGCAGGTCGCGGCGCTCGCGGTACGGCCGGTCGACCACCGACTCGCCGTCGACCGAGAGCACGTCGAACAGCAGCAGGCGCACGGGCACCTCCGAGGCTCCGCGGCGGATCTCGCGCGGCGCCGTCAGGTGCATCCGCTGCTGCATGCGCCCGAAGTCGGGGCGCCCGGTCGCGTCGAGCGCGACCACCTCGCCGTCGAGCACCGCCGAACCGGCCGCCAACCGTGCGGGCAGCCCCTCGAGCTCGGGGTAGCGCGCCGACACCTCGATGCCGTTGCGCGTGAACATGCGGAGCCGCTCGCCGTCGACCTCGACGAGGGCGCGCATGCCGTCCCACTTCATCTCGGCGACCCACTCGCCATGGGCGAGGTCGTGCGGCTTCGCGGTGGCGGCGAGCATCGGCTGCCAGGTGAACGGCCGCTCGGCTTCGGCGGGCACGGGCTCGGGCCGCGGCGGCCGCCTCGTGCGCACCGCCGGCCGCTTCATGCGGTGCAGCAGCCAGGTCGACTTCTCCCCCGACCCGTCGGTGCGGATGAGCGCGAACCGCCCGTCGCCCGCCGGCCCGCCGCGGTCGGTGTGCAGCGTCACGATCACCTCGTCGTCCCGCCACTTCTCGAGGTCGTACACGCCGGTGTCCCACAGGTCGACCCGGCCGGCACCGTATTCCCCCTTCGGAATGGTGCCCTCGAAGGTGGCGTACTCGAGCGGGTGGTCCTCGGTCATGACCGCGAGGTGGTTGCGCCCGGACTCCTCGGGCAGCCCCTTCGGCACGGCCCAGCTCACCAGCACGCCCTCGTGCTCGAGGCGGAAGTCGTAGTGCTCGCGGCTGGCGAAGTGGTGCTGGATCACGAAGCGCGGCAGGTCGCCCGGCGCGGGCGGCGCGGCACCTGCGGCGGGCACGGGCTCTGGCGTGCGGTCGGCCGAGCGCTTCTCGCGGTAGCGGCCGAGGCGATCGGATGCCCCCTGGGCGGCGGCGTCGGCCACCGTCGCCATGAACTCCCCCGGCGACGCGCCCACGTGCCCCTGGCGGAGCGGCTCCATCGGGTCGCCGCGCTCTGCGACCAGCGCGAGCACCTCGCCGTACTCGAGGTGGCACAGGTCGGGGTCGGCCAGCTCCTCCCAGGTGCGCGGCGCCGCCACCGTCGGACGGAACCGGCCGCGCAGCGAGTACGGCGCGATGGTCGTCTTCTTGCCGTTGTTCTGGCTCCAGTCGAGGAAGACCCGGCCGGGGCGCACCGACTTGCTCATGGAGCTCACGACGAGCTTGGGGTGGTCGGCCTCGAGGCTGCGGGCGAGCTCGCGGGCCAGCGCGCTGGCCTGGTCGCTCGAGAGCGTCCCGTCGAGCGGCGCGTAGAGGTGGATGCCCTTGGACCCGCTCGTCACGGGCACCGAGGCAAGGCCCATGCCGTCGAGGATCTCGCGGACGAGGAACGCCACCTCGGCGCATCCGCCGAGCCCCACCCCCTCGCCCGGGTCGAGGTCGAGCACCAGCCGGTCGGGGTGCTGCGGGGTGCCGGCCGCGTCGAACCGCCACTGCGGCACGTGCAGCTCGAGCGCCGCGAGCTGGGCGAGCCAGACGAGCGTCGGCAGGTCGTCGACCACGGGGTAGGTGTTGTCGTGGTCGGAGTGCGGGATGCGCGCGCGCCGCACCCAGTCGGGTGTGCCCTGGCCGAGGTCCTTCGCGAAGAACGTGCCGCCCGGGGCATCCGCGGTGCCCACCCCGTCGACCCAGCGCTTGCGGGTGCACGGGCGACCGGCCACGTACGGCAGCATCACGGGCGCGATCTCGGCGTAGTAGCCGATCACGTCGCCCTTGGTCGTGCCGGCCTCGGGGTACATGACCTTGTCGAGGCTCGTGATGCGCAGCCGGCGTCCGCCGACCTGCACGACCTGCTCCCCCGACCCCGGCATGCCCCCATCCTGCCGCGCGAGGGCTGGCCGTGGCATCCGTTCGGGTGTTGACTGAGGGGTATGCGTTCCATCTGGAAGGGCGCGCTGACCTTCGGGCTCGTCAACGTGCCGGTGAAGTTGTACAGCGCCACCGAGGACCACGACGTCTCGCTGCACCAGGTGCACGAGGCCGACGGCGGGCGGATCCGCTACGAGCGGCGCTGCGAGGTGTGCGGCAAGGTCGTGAAGTACCAGGACATCGACAAGGCGTACGACGACGGCGAGCACACGGTGATCCTCACCAAGGACGACTTCGACGCGCTGCCCGCCGAGCGCAGCCGCGAGATCGAGGTCGTCGAGTTCGTGCCGAACGACCAGATCGACCCGCTCATGTTCGAGCGCAGCTACTACCTCGAGCCCGACTCGAAGTCGCCCAAGGCGTACGTGCTGCTGCGTCGCACGCTCGAGTCGACCGACCGCACCGCGATCGTGCGCTTCGCGCTGCGCCAGAAGACCCGGCTGGCGGCGCTGCGCGTGCGCGACGACGTGCTCGTGCTGCAGACGCTGCTCTGGGCCGACGAGGTGCGCGAGGCGAAGTTCGATTCGATCGACGAGGAGGTGAGGATCTCGCAGAAGGAGCTCGACCTCTCGAACAGCCTCGTCGAGAGCTTCGCCGACGACTTCCACCCCGAGAACTTCGAGGACGCCTACCAGGTCGAGCTGCGCAAGCTCATCGACGCGAAGATCGAGCAGGGCGAGGCGATCGACACCGCCGCAACCTTCGGCGAGCGCGAGGAGGGCGAGGAAGGCGGCGAGGTCATCGACCTCATGGAGGCGCTGCGCCGCAGCGTCGACTCGGCGCGGGCGCGCAAGAGCGGGTAGAGGGGAGTGCGCGGCGCTCCTGCCCGGGAGCGAGAGCGTCTCGTACTCGGCAAGAGCCGGAGTTCACGCCTCGTCGCGCGAGAGCACGTCCATCACGCGAGGCGCGTAGAAGCGACGGTTGTACATGCCTGGAGGGACGGCAGCGAGGATGCCGAGTTCGACGAGTTGGCCGACGAGGGTGTTCGCTCGCACGTAGCCGACGCCGAGCGCGTCCTGCACGCGGCGCACGGTGAACGACGGCGTCGCGACTGCGAACGACACGAGCTTGTGCGCGCTCTCGGCGCGAAGGCTCGAGCGTCGGAGTTCCTCCCGAAGCTCTGCTTCGACCGCGACCAGGTCGAGCACCTGTATGCGCGTGCGCTCGGCGGCATGGTGGATGCCCGCGGCGAAGAAGCCGACGAATCCGTCCCAGTCGCCGTTCGTGCTGACCGCGAGGAGTCGGTCGTAGTACTCCGTGCGTCGAGCCTCGAACCACGGCGACACCGTGAGCGTGGGCTCCGACAGCGTGCCCGTGCTCATGAGGTGCAGCACGATGAGGTAGCGCCCGAGCCTGCCGTTGCCGTCGCGGAACGGGTGGAGCGTCTCGAACTGGTAGTGCGACATCGCCGCAGACACGATGGGGTCGATCGAACCGGAGTGGTCGGAGTAGATCCAGTCGAGGAGATCGCGGACCGCGGCCTCCAACGCGATCCCCGGAGGCGGGGGAACGAACCGTGCGTTGTGCACGGCGAAGCCGGCTGGATTGGCGTCGGGCCGACGTCCGACGACGACCTGGCCGTCGCGGAGGCGACCCGACTGCTTCTCGAGTGGAGTCCCGCGCATGAGCATCCCCTGGAGTTCAGCAAGCAGAGACGGGGTGAGCGATTGGCCCTCGGCGATGCGTGCGAAGCCTCGGTTGGCCATGCGCACGTAGTTCAGCACTTCAGCGATCTCGTCGCTTTCGGGAGACTCGTCGTCGGCGGTGTAGACGGCGGCGAGCGGCGCGTAGGTGCCCTCGAGCGCTGATGTGCTCTGCGCCTCGCGTTGCAGGGTGGGCAGACGCAGCAGAGTCGGGTTCTCCAGCCGACCTGCAGTGCTGTCGAGAGCAGCGATCGATGCGCGGGCATTCGCAACGGCCAAGTAGGTGCGCGCGGACAACTCAGGAGTCCCTCCCGGAAGGGGGTTGGGAACGAACGCCTGATGCGTCCAATCACCGAGCACCGGGTCGGTACCCGCGATCGGCACAAGTACGCCCGAGTCGCGATTGACGAACATTTCGAGGTCCACAATTACACTTTACCGGGCCATCAGTGTAATTTGCCGTCGGAGAATGACGTTCTTCCAGCCGAAACCGATGACTGCTGCGGCGAACGCGCTGCCAGCCCGCTCAGGACCGCGCACGAGGGACTGGCGGGCGTCATCGCCCGGAGACGACGGATGCCGCGGCGGAACGCTCCGCCGCGGCATCCGTCGTTCGTGCTCAGCGCTTGCGCGTGAACAGGCCGAAGATGAGGAGGACGACGATCGATCCGAGGATGGCGACGATCCACGTCTGCCAGCTCCAGAAGTTCTCCAGGCCGATGCCGAAGAGAACGCTGCCCAGCCAGCCGCCGAGGAGCGCGCCGACCACGCCGAGCAGCAGCGTGATGAACCAGCCCCCGCCCTGCTTGCCGGGGAGGATCAGTTTGGCGATCGCTCCGGCGATGAGGCCGAGGATGAGAAATGCGAAGAATCCCATGGGGTGCCCTTCTTTCATTCAGGTAGTGCTCAGCAAACCACCACCGGGCGTCCGGGGGAAGCCCTTGCCCGCGGTGTGTTCCGACTGGTAACCCTGCGGCCATGATCGGTCCGACGACCGATGCGGGCGCGGATCGGGCGTCGGTAGCGTCCGGAGCATGGCCAGCATCGAGTCCGCACGTACCCCCGATCGCCCCGCTCGCCCGCGCGCCGCGGGACGGCGGGGCGCCGCCGCCGGGGCGACGCTCGTCGCGCTCGTCGCGGTGCTCGTCGGCGGCACCGCGGTGGCCGCGGACGAGCCGCCGACCGAGTTCCACGCATGCCTCGACGACAAGGGGCGGCTGAGCGAGGTGACGTTCGGCGGCGACCCCACGGAGTGCGGACCGAAGGAGACCGCGGTGTCGTGGAGCGCCGAGGGCGCGGCCGGCCCGCAGGGCGAGCAGGGCCCGCAGGGGCCGCAGGGCGAGCAGGGCCCGCAGGGCGAGCCCGGCGAACTGCCCGACCAGCGGTGCCCCGAGGGCACCTTCGTCACCGGCATCGCCGACGGGGGGCTCGTCTGCAGCACCCTCGAGTCGGACCCCGCGCCCCAGCCGTTGACACCGCTGCGGGTGCGCGTGCAGCCCATATCGGTGTGCCTCGACGACGGCACCGAATGCGCGCCCGCGACGGTCGACGAGGCACTGCTCGACGAGATCTGGGCGCAGGCGGCGATCGATGTCGAGCTGCTGCCCGTGACGACGCTCGATTCGACGCAGCTGGTCGACGCCCAGTGCGGGGGCGGACTCCTCGACGAAGTCGAGGCCGTGCTGCCCGACAGCCTCCGCGAGCCCGCCCCGCTGCGCCTGTACGTCGCGCACTGCGACGAGGTGGGTGGCAATGCGTGGGTGGGATTCAACGGCATGACCGCGCATCCCGACATGATCGTCGCGGCACCGATCGTCGTCGCCAAGTACGTCGGCCACAACCTCGGGCTGTCGACCCGGAGCACCTACGACCCCGCCTACCGGCCGGGCGCGCTGATGAACCCGACCCTGCTCGACGCCGGGAACCTGCTCCTCGAAAACGAGATCGCACTGGCTCGGGAATCCCGGTTCCTGGAGCCGGTCGCTGGCTAGGGTGGCCGGATGAGCGACGGAGCCGGCGAGGAGCCCCGCACCGACGACGCGGCCCCGGCCGACGGGCAGCCGCGCTCCGGCGGCGGGCCGTCGAAGCGCACGATCGGGCTCGTCGCCGCCGGAGCGGGCGCCATGGTGCTGCTCATCTCGGGATCGGTCGCACTCGGCATGGTCGCGGGTGCGGCGATGGTCCGGTCGCAGACCCCGCCGGTGGTCGAGGCGGCGAGCGCGACGGATGTCCCTGGGACGCCGGTCGCGGAGACCCCGTCGGCCTCGCCGACCCCGTCGCCCGAGGACTCGACGGCCGACGCGGCGGCGCCTGCGCCAGCGCCTCCCGGTGGCGGCGACGACGGCGGGAGCGGCGACGACGGCGCGGCGGACCCCGGAGTGCAGCAGCTGCACGTCAGCGTGCAGCCGATCTCGGTCTGCCTCGACGACGGGAGCGAGTGCGCGCCGGTCGGCGATTACGACGCGCGCACGAACGAGATCTGGTCTGCGGCCGGCATCACCGTGGACTTCCTGCCGACGATCGAGCTGCATCAGACTGCCCTCATGATCCGCGGCTGCAGCAGGGAGTTCCTGGCCTACGCCCACGCGCTCGGGGAGAGCTACGAGGACCCCGCGCCGATCCGGTTCTACATCGCGGACTGCGCCGGGTCGGGCGCCGGCTACGCGTGGACGGGCTTCAACGGCGTCGTCATGCGGCCCGGATTGACCGATCCCCCCGGCAAGGTTCCGGCGATGTACCTCGCTGCGAACCTCGGGGTGCCCTACACCGATGCATTGACCACGCCCGCACGGCTCATGGAGCGCAGCTCGTACGGCATCGCGCTCACCGAGGAGGAGATCGAGATCGCGCGGGCGAGCCGGCTCCTCGAACCGGTCGACTGACGATGCCCCGGAGATCGCGGCTCAGTGCCTTCCCCGGTATCGGCCGGGAGTCGAGCGCGCCGGACTCTGCACGCCGGTAGGCTCGCCTGCGTGGCAGGCGAGACGTACCTCTTCGACGAGTACGCCCTCGACACCGCGCGGCTCCAACTGCGACGTGGCGGGGACGCGGTGCACGTCGAGCCCCGCGCGTTCGACGTGCTGGTGCACCTCGCCGAGCGGCGCGACCGCGTCGTGACGAAGGATGAGTTGCTCGACGCCGTCTGGGGCGACCGGTTCGTCAGCGAAGCCGCGCTCACCACGGCGCTGCGCACGGCGCGGCGTGCGGTCGGCGACAGCGGCGATGCGCAGCGCGTCGTGCGCACCGTGCACGGGCGCGGCTACCAGTTCATCGCGGAGACGCGCGTCGAGGTGACGGCAGGCTCAGGGGCATCCACACCGCCCTCGCCCCGGCCGCTCGCCGAGCGCCAGGAGATCCGGTTCTGCCGGGCCGCCGACGGTGCACGCATCGCCTACGCCGAGGTCGGCGACGGGCCGCCGCTCGTGAAGGCTGCGAACTGGATCACGCACCTCGACCTGGAGTGGAGCAGCCCGGTCTGGGCGCACTGGATGCAGGGCCTCGCGGCGGGACGCACGCTCATCCGCTACGACGAGCGCGGGTGCGGCCTCTCCGACTGGGAGGTCGGCGAGTTCACCTTCGACGACTGGGTGAGCGACCTCGAGACGGTCGTCGACGCGGTCGGCATCGAGCGGTTCCCGCTGATCGGCATCTCGCAGGGCGCAGCCGTGGCGCTCGCCTACGCCGTGCGCCACCCCGAGCGGGTGTCGAAGCTCGTCCTCGCCGGCGGGTACGCGCGGGGACGGCTCGTGCGCGCGACCACCGACGCGGAACGGTCGGCCGCTGCGCTCGACCTCGACCTCGCGCGGGTCGGCTGGGCGCAGCAGGACCCGAGCTTCATGCGGGTGTTCGCCTCGCAGTTCCTGCCTCAGGGCACCCAGGAGGAGTGGGACGAGTTCACGAGCTTCCAGCGCGCGACGACCTCGGCCGGGAACGCCGTGCGCTTCCTGCAGGAGTTCGCGGACATCGACGTCTCCGACATCGCGCACCTCGTGCAGTGCCCGACGCTCATCCTGCACTCGCGCGACGACGTGCGGGTGCCCGCCTCGCAGGCGTACGAGCTCGCCTCACTCATCCCCAACAGCCGGCTCGCGCTGCTCGACAGCGGCAACCACCTCCTCAGCCCGTCAGAGCCCGCCTGGCCGGAGTTCCTCGCCCAGCTCGACGAGTTCCTCGCGGAGTGAGACGACGGTCGACCGCCCCCGGTCCCCACCGAATGGACGGCCGCCGCCGAGCTGGAATGCGCACACCGCGACCAGCACGATGCCGATCAGCACCATCGACTCCACGCCGATGATCGCGTTCACGACGACGAGCCCGACCGCGACGGCGAGGCCGGCCCAGCGCAGCATGCGGATGCCCCCCTGGAGGAGCGCCCAGATGATGAGCGCCGAGCCGACCCAGGCGATCGCCTCGATCACGCGCGCGTTCGGTAGTCGCTCATCCAGCGGATGGCGGCGCCACCCGTGAGCGCGCTGCGCAGCATGTGGTCGTCGGGGATGCTCGGGCGCACGGGCGTGCGCCACGGCTTGCCGGTGGGCACCATCGCGGCACGGCGCCGGAGCCGGCGGCGGGAGCGGCGGGCGTCCGCGACCTCGGGTGTCGCGGGTGCGGTGAGCACACGCCACAGCATCGTCGGCGTGAGCAGTGACGCGGGCGGCGCGAGGAGGTTCTGCACCCGCATCATCTGGTCGGCGACCGGCACCGACGTGTGGCAGGCGCGCAGTACGCGGGCGAGGTACGGGTTGAGCAGGCGGGTCACGAGCGGACGATCGCCCGTGGTGCGCGGGTCGGCGAAGTCGGCACCCGCGGCGATGCTCCACGGAGCGTCGACCACCCGGGCGGCGCGCCGGTAGAACGCCGTCGGCATCGCCGGGGCATCCGCACCGAACAGCTCGACGACCCTGCCGAGCTCGCGCGCCTGCATCGCCGCAGACGACATTCCCTGGCCATAGACCGGGTTGAAGTTGCAGAGCGCGTCCCCGAGCAGCACGAACCCCGCGGGCAGCGACTGCAGCCGCTCCATGCGACGACGACGACTCGTACGGATGCCCATGCGCTCGATGTCGTCGGACGCATCCGGCGATGCGCTCGCGCGGTCGACCACCTGGGCGATCTCGTGCGACGGCAGGGAGTAGGTGAACCGCTCGAACGCGACCTCGTCGTCGGGTACCGGGTCGCCGTGGAACGCGGCGGTGGTGATCATCCAGCGGTCGCCCTCCACGGGCAGCATGGTGCCGACGCGGCCTCCGCGCTCGGGTTCCTGGATCAGCACGGCGGCGGTGCCGTCGAGGTCGCGGCGTCGGCGTCGCACGGTCCGGGTGCGGTAGGCCACGTCGATGCGCACCCCCTGCGTCTCGGGCTCGGGGTAGCCGGTGCGGGCGAGCTCGGCGAGCATGCGCGAGTTGCGACCCGAGCAGTCCACCACCAGGTCGGCGAAGCGGTCCTCGCCGCCGACGCGCACGCCCATGACGCGCCCCTCGTCGTCGAGGAGCGGTCGCTGCACGCGCACGCCGTCCTCGATCGTGACGTTGGCGTGGTCCTCCAGCAGGCGGGAGCGCACCGCGCCCTCGAGCATCGGTCGCGACATCGACATGGCGAGGAAGCCGAGGCTCGAGCGGGCGCGGTGCCCGCCGGCCTGCGCCCAGACCAGGTCCTTCGCCTCGAGCGGCACGGCACCGCGGTCGCGCAGCTCGTAGGAGAGCATCGGGAACCACTCGTCGAGCAGCTTCTGGCCCGCGGCGAGCATGACGTGGCCGTGGCGGCCCTGCGGCACCCCTCGCCTCGGCGCCGGAGTCCACGGGAGGAGGTCCCGTTCGAAGATCGTGACGCGGTCGACGTGGTCGCTCAGGACCCGGGCCGCGAGGAGGCCGGCGATGCCCGCCCCAATGATGACGGCGCTGCTGCCGTCGGAAGTGCGCTCCATGATGTGATTCCCCTGTGTTCGGCCGCGGCCCCGGTCGGGCCTCGGCGGTGTGACGGGCACCGTCGTGTGGCGCCCAGTCGATGCTCAGGGAACCGGGGCCGGCAGACTCAGGGGTCGGGTGAGGAACTCCTGAGGAGGGATGCGGGACGCGCACCTGCGGACGGATCGGCACGCAACGCGTGCACGATCGACCCCCGCCGCGACTTGCCCGCGCCCGCACGAACGGCGATGCTGAACCGATGGGACTCGTCATGCGCCGGGCCGGTTCGCCGGCATGACCTCGCGCGTCGCGGTACCCGACTCGTCCCTCGACCCCGGGACCCGGCGCATGCTCGCGCGCTTCGCGCCGATGATCTACGGGCCGACCCTGCTCTTCGGGCTCGGCGAGGGCGCGCTGCTGCCGCTGCTACCGGTCATCGCCGCCGGCCTCGGGGCCGACGTCGCCCAGGCCGCCCTCATCGCCGCGGTGATCGTGTTCGCGCGACTGATCGGCAACCTGCCCGCCGGGTGGCTCGTGGCGCGCATCGGCGAACGGCGCACCATGGCGATCGCCGGATGCCTCGCGCTGGCCGGCGGTGTGGGCGTGCTGCTCGCCCCCACCCTCGCGCTGCTCGCGGTCGCGGTGTTCTTCATCGGGCTCTGCGCGGCGGCGTTCGGCCTCGCCCGGCACGCGTTCATGACGACGCGCGTGCCGCTGCACTACCGCGCCCGGGCGCTCTCGGTGCTCGGCGGCTCGTTCCGCCTCGGCATGTTCGTCGGTCCGTTCGTCGCCGCCGCACTGCTCGCACTCACCGGCACGGAATCGTCGGCCGTCTGGTGCTTCATCGCCTGCCTGGTCGGACTCGTCGCGCTCGTGCTGCTCGGCCGCGACCCCGAGGAGCAGCTCCGCTCCGAGCAGCTGCTGCCCACCGCGAACCGGTCGGCCTCCGGCGAGCGCGCGCGTGGCGACGGGGTCTGGGTGACGATGTGGCGCAACCGCGGGGTGCTCGCCCGATTGGGCCTGCCCGCGGCATCCCTCTCCGGCCTCCGGCAGGCGCGCGTCTACCTGCTGCCGCTCTGGGGCGTCTCGCTCGGCCTCGCGCCCGAGGTCATCGCACTCGTCGTCGGCATCACCGGCGCCCTCGAGTTCGCGCTGTTCTACTCGAGCGGGCAGATCATGGATCGATGGGGACGCCTCTGGGCCGCGCTGCCGTCCATGGTGCTCATGGGCGGCGCGTTCGTCGGCCTCGCGTTCACGCACGATCTCGCGAGCGCCGAGAGCTGGTTCGTCGCCGGTGCGGTCGTCGTCGGCGTCGGCAACGGGCTCTCCAGCGGCATCCTCATGACCCTCGGTGCGGATGTCGCGCCGCCGGCCGAGCCCGCCCCGTTCCTCGGCTCGTGGCGCATGCTCACCGACGTGGGCGCGGCCGCCGCGCCGCTCGTGATCGCCGGCGTCGCCGCCGCGGTCAGCCTGCCGGTCGCCACGGCGGTGATCGGCGTCGCCGGACTGCTCGGCGCGGCCGGGTTCAGCGTGTGGGTACCGCGATACGTGCCGCACCGGCGCTGACCGGGGCTCGACCGACCAGCGACTAGCGTGGGTTCCATGACGACGGCGACCCGGGACATGGTGCTCCTCCCCGGCGGTACCTTCCGCATGGGCTCGGACGACTTCTACCCCGACGAGCGGCCGGTCCACGAGCGGCGGGTCGAGGCGTTCGCGATCGACCGCTACGAGGTCACCAACGCGCAGTTCGCCGCGTTCGTCGACGAGACCGGGTACGTGACGGTGGCCGAGCGCCCGCTCGATCCCGCCGACTTCCCCGGCGTCGACCCCGCAGAGCTCGTGACCGGATCGATGGTGTTCACGCCGACGGACGGGCCGGTCGACCTGCGCGAGTGGCGGAACTGGTGGCGGTGGCAGCCGGGCGCCAGTTGGCGGCATCCGTTCGGACCCGACTCGGATGTCGACGACCTGGCGGAGCATCCGGTCGTGCACGTCGCGTTCGAGGACGCGACCGCCTACGCCGAGTGGGCCGGCCTACGCCTGCCCGCCGAGGCCGAGCACGAGTACGCGGCCCGCGGCGGACTCGACGGCGTCCGGTTCGCGTGGGGCGACGAGCCCTACCCCGGCGGCGAGGCGCTCGCGAACTCCTGGCTGGGGCGCTTCCCGTACGACAACCAGGGGGTCGGCGGCACGGCACCGGTCGGCTCCTACCCCGCCAACGGCTACGGGCTGTTCGACATGACCGGCAACGTCTGGGAGTGGACGAGCGACTACTACACGCCCCGGCACGTGCAGCTGTCGGACACCCCGGTCGACCCGGGCCGCCGCACCAACCTGCTCGCCACGGCGAGCGCCCAGGAGGGCTTCCCGAACATCCCCCGCCGGGTACTGAAGGGCGGGTCGCACCTGTGCTCGCCCGACTACTGCCTGCGATTCCGTCCGGCCGCACGCTCGCCCCAGGCCGAGGACACCGGACAGTCGCACATCGGCTTCCGGTGCGCGCGCGACGCCTGAGGCATCCGCTCGCAGTTCGACCCAATTTCACGCGTCGCGAGCCCGCCGACGGACCGCCACGGCCTGGCCGGCGAAGACCACCGCGGCGATGCCGGCCGCGACGGCGACGGTCAGCAGGTCGGATCGCACCTTCTCGATCGCGAACGCCGTCAGGATCGCCGCGTCGAGGACGATCGTCGCGACCGGCAGCCAACGCCGCGCGTCGAGCTTCTCGCGCAGCCGGGCGAGCACGCCCCACTGCACGGCGATGTCCATCGTCAGGTAGAGGAAGACGCCGAGCGCCGCGATGCTGCTCAGGTCGAACACCGCGGTGAGCACGATGGCGGCGCCGGCCGTGGTCAGCAGGGGCTGGTGCGGCACCCGGGCGGGCAGCGACGGCGCCTGGCCCATGTCCTGCAGCATCCCGTAGAGGCGCGACACGGAGAACAGGCTGGCGAGCAGCCCCGAGAGCGTCGCGACGACCGCGACCGCGACCGTGATGCCGACGCCCCAGGCGCCGAAGAGGGGCTCCGCCGCCTCGGCGAGCGCGTAGTCGCGCGCTTCGACCGCGCCGGACGCGCCGATGCTCGCGGCCACCGACACGGTGATCAGCAGGTAGAGCACCGCGCAGATGGCGATCGAGATCGCGATCGATCGAGCGATGTTCCGCGTGGCGTCGCGGACGTCGTCGCCCTGGTTGGTGATGGTCGTGAACCCCTTGTAGGCGAGCACGCAGAGTGCGATCGCCGCGATCGCCCCCAAGGGATCCGGTGTCTCACCGGCATCCGCCGCGAAGAACCCGCCCCCGGCGACCGCGGCCCCGATGAGGCCGGCGATGGCCAGCACCGCGATGCCGACGATCTTCACGACGGCGGTCACCAGCGCGGAGTCCTCGACCAGCCGGTTGCCGACGAGGTTCACGACGGCTGCGGCGACGATGGCGACGATGCCCAGCACCGGTACCAGCACCGCCGAGTCCTGCAGCCCGAACGGCCGCAGCAGGTAGGTGCCGAAGGTGCGTGCCAGCAGGCTCTCGGCGATGACCATCGACACGTACATGAACATCGAGAACGAGCCGGCGACGACCCCCGGACCGTAGGCGTCCTTCAGGAGCATCGCGATGCCTCCCGCCGACGGGTTCACGCTCGAGTAGCGGGCGTATGCGTACGAGCTCGCGCCGGCGACCAGCGCTCCGGCGATGAACGCGAGGGGGAACCAACCGCCCGCCAGGCCCGCAACCTGCCCGACCAGCGCGAAGATGCCCGCGCCGATCATCACCCCGGTGCCGAGCGCCACGGAACCCGGCAGGCTGATCAGCTTGTCGTTCACGCGCCCCCTTCAGCTCGCCTCGATGACACCCATCATGCCGAGGTCCTCGTGATCGAGGATGTGGCAGTGGTACACCGTGCGGCCGGGGAAGCGGTCGAACGCGATCCGCACCGTGACGGAGCCGCCGGCGGGCACGTCGACCACGTCGCGCACGGCGACGCCGTCGACCTCGCCGCCGGTGGCGCGCACGACCTGCATCGGCCAGATGTGCAGGTGGAACGGATGGTCCATGGGCGACGTGTTCTCGATCGTCCACTCCTCGACCGTGCCGATGCGCACCTGCTGGTCGACGCGCTCGGCGTCGAACTCGCGGCCGTCGATCAGGAAGCGCATGCCGCCGGCGCCCATCCCCATGCCCATCTGCATGGTGAGCGTACGGGTGCCGTGGAGCGCCACGTCGCGCAGGTCGGGGTGCGTCTCCGGGGTCGCGGCCGCGACGGACGGCGCGGAGGCAGCGGCATCCGGCACGACGGTGAGCACGAGGGCGTCGGGTGCGACCGTGGATCCGCCGCTCATCATGCCCATGCCCATGCCGCCGCGGTCGTAGCCGACGGCCGTCACGCCCGTGGGTGTGTTCGCCGCAGTGACGACCACGTCGGCACGGTTGCCGGGAACCAGCAGCACGCGGTCCACAGCCATCTCGGCCACGTGCCCCGAGTCGATCCCTCGGACGCGTGCCCCGAGCCCGTCGAGCCGCAGGTCGAGGTATCGGCTCGCGCAGGCGTTCACGATGAGGAGCCGCTGGTCCTCGCCGGGAGGTGCGGCGAGCTCGGGAGCGACCACGCCGTTGGTGAGCAGGGTCTCGCCGGTGCGTCCCAGCATGCGCTCCGCCTGTGAGACGGCGGCGACCGTTCCCGACGCGGTCGTCGTGTCGGACACGACGACGATCCGGGGCGCCGCCTCGGCCCAGTCCTCGTCGTCGACCACGATCGTGCCGTAGAGGCCCGCGAACAGCTGGTCGGTCACCATGCCGTGGTGGTGGGGGTGGTACCAGTACACGCCGGCCGGGTGGTCGTCCGGCAGGGCGATCTCGTAGTCGAAGGTCTCGCCGGGGGCGATGCGCAGGAACGGGTTGTCGCTGTTGACCGCCGCGGAGACGACGAGCCCGTGGGTGTGGAGGTTGGTGGGCTCGTCGAGCCCGTTGCGCAGGCGCACGCGGAGCAGGTCGCCCGGTCGCAGGTGCAGGGTCGGCCCGGGCACGGTGCCGTTGTAGGCGAGCATGCGCACCGTCGTGCCGTCGATCACCACGTCGGCGGGAGCGAGTTCCAGGTCGAGGTCGAGGACCCCGGCCACGGATTCGACCACCTCGGGCTCGTGCCAACCGGGTGCACGGGGCGGAGTCGGAGCGGCGGGCCAGGGCGCATCCGTCGTCGTCTCGGGTCCGCGGCCCGCGACCACGAGGGCCGTTCCACCGACGGCCACCGCGCCGACGCCCACCACACCGAGCGCCAGCACCTGGCGACGTGTCATTGGACCGCTCACGGATACCCCCGGGCTATCTCTGGACCTCCATGCTACGCGTGTACGCGATGCTCTTGGCGCCGCACGTGGCGCCCGAGGCATCCGCTCGCCCCTCGCCGTTCACGCCGCTGCCCTGTCGCCTCGGCGCAGGGGGTGATTGTATGGCCGTGTTCCCCCACTCGACGGTTCCCCCATCGACGCAGGAAGGACACGTCATGGCAGACACGCCCAACATCCTCATCATCTGGGGCGACGACATCGGCATCTCGAACGTCAGCGCCTACTCGGACGGACTGATGGGGTACCGCACCCCGAACATCGATCGGGTCGGCGAGGAGGGCGTGCGCTTCACGGACTACTACGGCGAGCAGAGCTGCACCGCCGGCCGCGCGGCCTTCATCACTGGGCAGAACCCCTACCGAACTGGCCTCACCAAGGTCGGGATGCCGGGCGCCGACCAAGGCCTTCGCGCCGAGGACCCGACGATCGCCACCGCGCTCAAGGAGCACGGCTACGCGACGGGTCAGTTCGGCAAGAACCACTTGGGCGACCGCGACGAGTTCCTGCCCACCATGCACGGGTTCGACGAGTTCTTCGGCAACCTCTACCACCTGAACGCGGAAGAGGAGCCGGAGCACCCCGACTACCCCACCGACGACGAGATCCCGAACTTCAGCGAGCGCTTCCGGCCGCGTGGGGTCATCCACTCGTGGGCGAACGGCGACGGCACCCAGCGCGTCGAGGACACCGGGCCGCTGACCCGGAAGCGCATGGAGACCTGCGACGAGGAGTTCCGCAACGCGGCGGCCGACTTCATCCGGCGGCAGGCCGACGACGACACCCCGTTCTTCGTGTGGTTCAACTCCACGCACATGCACTTCCGCACCCACACCAAGGAGTCGAGCCGCGGGCAGGCCGGGCGGTGGCAGTCGGAGTACCACGACACGATGATCGACCACGACGAACTGGTCGGCGACCTGCTCGACCTGCTCGACGAGCTGGGCCTGGCCGAGAACACGATCGTGATGTACTCGACCGACAACGGCCCGCACATGAACAGCTGGCCGGATGCCGGGATGACCCCGTTCCGCAACGAGAAGAACTCGAACTGGGAGGGCGCCTACCGCGTGCCGGCGATGGTGCGCTGGCCCGGGCACATCCCCGAGGGCACGGTGCTGAACGGCATCGCGAGCCACGACGACTGGTTCGTGACGTTGCTCGCCGCCGTGGGCGACCACGACGTGGCCGACCGCCTCGCCGCGGGCACCGAGCTCGCCGGGTCGCACTACAAGGTGCACCTCGACGGGCACGACCTGCTGCCCTACGTCACCGGCGAGGTCGACGAGAGCCCGCGCAAGCACTTCTTCTACGTCTCCGACGAGGGCGACCTCACCGCGATCCGCTACGACAACTGGAAGATCGTGTTCCTGGAGCAGCGCACGCAGGGCACGCTCGCCGTCTGGCTCGACCCGTGGGTGGAACTGCGCGCGCCGAAGCTGTTCAACCTGCGCACCGACCCGTACGAGCGCGCCGACCAGACGTCGAACACCTACTACGACTGGCTGCTCGACCGGGTCTTCCTGTTCGTGCCGGCGCAGGCGTATGTCGCGAACATGCTCGCGACGCTCGAGGAATTCCCGGTGCGCCAGCGGCCCGCGTCGTTCACGATCGACCAGGTGCTGGAGAAGCTGCAGGACGTCGCCGGCAACTCCTGAAGCGATCCGAGCCCGAGCCGGTCGGATTCCGGTGAGCGGGAGGGCGGCTGGGCGGGGCGGGGCGGATGCGGCTCAGGCCGTGTCGGCGAGCTCCCGCACGATCGGAGCGATGCGCTCGGCGTGCGCGCGGGCCATCTCGCGTGCGCCGTCGAGCGCGGGCGAGAGGTCGTCGCCGAGCAGCGCGGTCACGTGCTCGCCGGGGAGGATGACCTCGCTCTCGAGCCGCTCGTCGAAGCCTACGACGCGCAGCACGCCCGAGCCGACCTGCTCCCCGATCCAGAGCGCCGCACGCTCGGGGTGGATGCCGGCGAGCTCGGCGAAGCCGGTGATCGTCACCGGCCCGGCGTCGAACAGCAGGGCGAACCAGTCGCGGCGCGGGGCGCTCGCGGCGCGGGTGCGCCACTCGCGGCGGTCGTCGGCGGTGGTGCTGGTGGCGGATGCGGTGGCCATGCGTGGTGCTCCTTCAAGTCGTTCGGGGCGCGCTGAAGACTCCCCCCGACCTCGATGCTGCCGGTCACCGCGGCGCGAGTCTTCGCGGATTGCTGAGGGTTCGCTGAGGCACCCGCGCATCCGCGTTGGCCGGCCGGAGACGCCGGCAGTAGGTTGGCAGTCGATGAGCGCCCGCCCGATGCCCCCGATCCCGTCGCGCAAGCCGGGGTCGGCGGAGTCGGCGCGGCTGGGTGTGACACCGCTGCTGCTCGTCACGCTCGGGCTCCTCACGGCAGTGGCGCCGTTCGCGACCGACCTCTACCTCCCCGCGTTCCCCGAGATGCTGGTCGAACTCGACACGTCCGCGAGCGCCGTTCAGGGCACCCTGACGGCGTTCCTGTTGGGGCTCGCCGCCGGCCAACTCGCATTCGGACCGCTCTCGGACCGCTTCGGCCGCAGGGTACCGCTGATCGTCGGTACATCGATCTACGTGGTCGCGAGCGTGGTCACCGTGGTGGCGCCCACCATCGCGGTGCTCACAGGCGCCCGCCTGGTGCAGGGACTCGCGGGCGCCGCGGGCATGGTCATCGCGCGTGCGGTCATCGCAGACCGTGCGACCGGCCGGGCGGCCGCCCGCGCGTTCAGCCTCATGATGCTCGTCGTCGGGGTCGCACCGGTCGCGGCCCCGCTCATCGGCGGCCTGCTCGCCGAGGCGCTCGGCTGGCGGGGCCTGCTGGGGATCGTGCTGTGCCTCGGGGTCCTGATGCTCGTCGGCGTGCTGGCGGTCGTTCCCGAGACCCTCCCGCGCAACCGCCGCGACGAGTTGCGCCGGCTCGCCGCGACCCAGGGCTCGGGCGCGCGCGATCTGGCATCCGCCGTGTTCGTCGGCAACACGCTGGCGTTCGGCTTCGGATTCGCCGTCATGATGGCGTATATCGCCGCTTCGCCCTTCGTATACCAGGAGATGATGGGCGTGGGTCCGCTCGTCTACGGCCTGGGGTTCGGCGCGAACGCCCTCGGGCTCTTGGCGATGACCTGGGTCGCGGCCCGGCTCGCGGCATCCGTCGGACCGGTCAGGCTCGTCGCCGTCGGCCTGTCCGCCATCCTGAGCGGCGCTTTGGCGTTCCTCGTGCTCACGCTGTCGGGGGCACCGGCCGGATGGCTCGCGGTGCCCCTGTTCCTGTGCGTGAGCAGCCTCGGGCTGGTCATGGGCAACGCGACGGCGCTCGCCCTCGGGGCGGTGCCGCGCGCCGCGGGCACGGGCTCGGCCGTACTCGGCGCGACCCAGTTCGCCCTGGGTGCGGCCGTCGCACCGCTCGTGGGGATCGGAGGCGAGTCGACGTCGCTGCCGCTCGCGATCGTCATGGTCACCTGCGCGAGTATCGCGGTCGGGTCGTTCGCCGTGGCGGCGCGCGTCGCTGCACGGGCCCCGCACTGACGCGCCCACCACTTCGGCCAGCGGTACGAGTGAGCCGTCGCACGACACCTGCCGAGACGACGATCAGCCGCCGACTGCGTCGGACGCGGGCACCGCGAGCTCACCGGTGAGATACTGCGCGCGCCCGAACCCGAAGGACCAGTCCTGGGGCCCGTTCTCCACGTACCCGATGAACACGTCCTCGGGCGCGACGCCGACCGTGCCGAGGTGATCGACGATTGCCGCGTACAGCGACTGCTTGGCCGCGTCGCTGCGGCCGCGCTGGGTGAAGATCTGGATGATGACCGGGTCGGTGCGCTCGAACCCCAGCCCGGCGTCCTCGGCGACGATCGTGTGCGCAGGCCGGGACGTGACGACCTGGAACCTGTCGCGTACGGGGATTCCGTACACGGCCACGATGGCGTCATGCACGGCGCCGGAGATCTCCTGCGGGTTGGTGCGGGCATCACTGTGGTCGATTCGGACGAGGGGCATGGCGCGTTCCAATCTTTGTCCTGACATTATTACTTTATCACAGGCCCGAGCTCCGCTTGCACACCGACCCTATTCATGACAGTATGTCCTTACAAATACTGATCGGCCGTCACCGATCCGCACGCGAAGGAGCGTCCCCGTGTCGCACACCACCCCCTCAGCCGCATCGGCAGCGCCGGCCGGCCGCAAGGGCTTCCTGGTCAAACTGACCGTCATCTCCACCCTCGGCGGGCTCCTCTTCGGATACGACACCGGGGTCATCTCCGGTGCGCTCCTCTACATGCGCGACGACCTCGCGATGAACGCCGTCGAAGAGGCATGGGTCGTCAGCTCGCTGCTCTTCCCGGGCGCCGCCGTCGGCGCACTGCTCGGTGGCCGCATCGCGGACGCGCTCGGTCGCAAGCGGAGCCTCATCGTCTGCGCCGTGATCTTCCTGGTCGGAGCGCTCGCCTGCGCGATCGCTCCCAACGTCGCGCTCATGGTCGTCGCTCGCATCCTGCTCGGCTTCGGCGTCGGCGCTGCCGCGGTCGCCGCACCGCTGTATCTGGCCGAGATGGCGCCCGCCGAGACCCGCGGCCGCATGGTGACCATCAACGAGTTGATGATCGTCACGGGCCAGATGCTCGCCTTCATGATCAACGCGCTGCTCGCGGTACTGATCAGCGACCCGCACGTCTGGCGCATCATGCTCGCCGTCGCGGCGGTGCCCGCGGTCGCACTGCTGTTCGGGATGTTCCTCCTGCCCGAGTCGCCCCGTTGGTTCGGCGCGCGCGGGCTCATGGACCAGGCGCGCCGCGTGCTCGGCTTCAGCCGCAGCCCCGCGCAGGCCGACGCGGAGATCGAGGAGATCGTCTCGACTGCCCGCGCCGAGGGCAACAGCCGGAAGCACGCCTGGCGCGCCCTGCGCGAGAACCGCTGGATGCGGCGCCTGCTCTGGATCGGATTCGGTCTCGCCGCGGTGCAGCAGGCGACCGGCATCAACACGGTGAACTACTACGCGCCGAGCATCCTCACCCGCACCGGGCTCGGCGACGAGGCTGCACTCATCGCGACCATCGGCGTCGGGATCACGAGCGTGACGATGACGATCCTCGGCATCTGGCTGCTCGGCTTCGTGCCGCGCCGCGTGATGCTCATGATCGGCTTCGGCGGCGTCGTCGGCTCCCAGCTCGTGCTCTCGCTGGCGTTCACGCTCCCGCCATCGGATGCGGCCAGCTACGTCATTCTCGGCTGCATGATGATCTTCGTGGCCTTCGTGCAGGCCTTCATCGGCACCTGCGTCTGGCTGCTGCTCAGCGAGATCTTCCCGCTGGCGATCCGCGGCCTCGCGATGGGGCTCGCGGTGTTCGTGCTCTGGACCGTGAACGCGACGATCTCCTTCGTCTTCCCGATCATCGTCGAGGGCCTGGGCTCGACTCCCACCTTCCTGATCTTCGCCGGCATCAACGCGGTCTCGTTCTACTTCGTGTGGTCGGCGGTGCCCGAGACGAAGGGCCGATCGCTCGAGACCCTCGAGACCGACTTCCGCACCCAGGCGATCTCGACGGTCAGCCGCCGCGAACGGCTCGTCCGCCGCTGAAACCCCGTGCTGCGGGGCCGTTGTGCCACGGCCCCGCAGCACGGACCATCGAGCGAGGATCCCGCGATGGAGAGTCTGTCGGGCGTCGCTGCGCGCGGGATCAGCCGATGGGCCGGGGCGTTCCGGTGGAAGCGGTCGTTCCGCCGTCGACCGGCAGGATGACGCCGGTCAGGTAGGCCGCATCGGGGCTCGCGAGGAAGAGCGCAGCACGCGCGACATCCTCCGGGACGGCCGGCCGGTCGAGCGCGAGCCGATCCAGCAGCGCGCGGTGGAAGTCGGCGTCGTCGAGCCGCTCCTGCGTGAGTCGCGTCGCCGTGAAGGCCGGCGCGATCGCGTTGACCCGCACGCCGTCGCGGCCCAGGTCGAGCGCCATCGACTGCACGAGGGCATTCACGGCGCCCTTCGTGGCGTTGTAGCCGGCCTGGTTCCAGTCGCCGCCGAATCCGGCGACCGACGACATGGCGAGGAAGGTTCCCCTCGAGCGGCGCAGCCACGGCACGACCTCACGGGCCAGCAGGATCAGGCCGTCGAGGTTGATCGAGCGCATGCGCGACCACGCCGCCTCGTCGAGGTGGTCGATCGTGCCGGGCTCGGACAGGCCGGCGTTCGCGATCACGATGTCCAGCCGCCCCCATCGCTCCACCACGGCACGAACGCACGCCTGCACGCCCGTCGCCGTCGCGAGGTCGGCGACGACGACGCACGATTCGGCTTCGGGGTCGATGCCCACGGTCTCCCGCAGCTGCTCCCCGCGCCGGCCCGCGACCGCTACGCGCGCACCCTGCTCGAGGAACGCGCCCGCGGTCGCACGACCGATGCCCGAGCCTCCGCCGGTGACGAGCACGACGGCACCGTCGTACGGGTAACTCGCCCAGGCGATCCGAGGCTCAGCCGACGAGGGCACGCAGCCGTTCCAGCTGGAAGCGCGACACCTCGTCGGCCGATTCGTCCTCGGCGAAGACGTTCGAGACGATCAGCGCGTCGGGGCGGTCCAGATAGCCGGTCGAGCGCAGCGTCGTGAACAGTTCGCTCCAATCGACGTCGCCGTCGCCGATGCGGAGGTGCTGGTGCACCCGGGCGGTGTTGCCCGGCGGGTTCGAGATGTAGCGGAGCCCGTGCGAGCGGGTGTGGTCGAACGTGTCGGCGGCGTACACCGCGCCGAGCCGATCGCCGATCTCGGGCAGCAGGGTCGTGGCGCGGTCGCCGTAGTGGAACGTGTGCGAGGCCACATAGACGAATCCGATGACCGGGGAGTTCAGGCCGCGCAGCACCCGCCAGGCCTCGAGCCCGTCCTCGACGAAGTCGTCGGGGTGCGGGTCGACGTTCAGGCGCAATCCCTCGGACTCGATGACCGGCAGCAGCTCGTCCATCGAACGGTAGAACGCGGCCTCCGACTCCTCCGAGCGCTCGGGGCGGCCCGAGAACTCGGTGTTGATCGTCGGGACCCCGAGCTCGACCGCGAGCTGGATGATGCGGCGGAAGTTCCGCACCGCGGCCTGGCGCTCCGGCTCGTCCGGCCACGAGATGCGCTGCACGGGCAGGATCGCGGGGATCGACACCCCGGCGTCGGCGGAGGCCTTCCGGAACCGCTCGACGAGCGCGTCGTCCGCCCTCGGATGCCGGAAGAACGGCGAGAAGTCGACGTGCGGCGTGAGCTGCAGGTGCTCGTAGCCCAGCCGTGCGGCGACGTCCGGGAACTCCAGCAGCGAGTGGTCGTGGTGGTAGGGCGTCGGGTCGAGTGCGATGCGGACCATCGGATCTCCTTCGATCAGGCGTAGAAGTCGGGGCGGTCGGGAGCGTTGACGGGCACGACCCCGCCCTCGAGCGCGCGGACGCCCGCCTCGCAGGCGATCGCGACGCGGTAGCCGTCCCACGCGTTCGGCCCGTCCACGAGCGTGCCGACGCGCACGGCGTCGACCCAGCGCTGGACCTGGCGGTCGTAGGCGTCGGCGAAGCGGGTCACGAAGCTCTCGTGCGCGGCGACGCCGAAACGCCCGTCCTGCCAGCGCTGCAGGCCCGCGGGCTGGCCAATGCGTGCGAGCCCGCGGTCGAAGACCGCCTCGGTGCCCACCTGGTAGCCGAACTGCACGCTGACGTTCATCTCGACATCGACGAAGACGCCGTTCTGCAGTTCCATGAGCACCAGGATGGGCTCGCGCAGGTGCGCCGGCGACAGCGGGTTCCGGCGGGGATACTTCACCTCGACGGATGCCACGGGCGAACCCGCCAGCCAGGGCACGACGTCGAACTCGTGCACGACCGAGTCGTTGATGAGCATCTCCTGCACATAGCTCTCCGGCACCGACGGGTTCCGGTGCACGCAGCGGAGCATGAGCAGCTCGCCGGCGTCGCCCGACGCGATGAGCGCGCGGAGCTCCTCGTACTCGGCATCGAAGCGCCGCATGAAGCCGACCTGGATGTGCGGTCGATCGAGCCGCTGCTCGAGCTCGAGGATGCGCCACGACGACTCGGAGTCGGGCGTGAGCGGCTTCTCGCAGAGGATCGGGAGCCCCGCCTCGAGCGACGGCACGAGCACCGGCTCGTGGAAGCGCCCAGGCGTCGCGATCAGCACGGCGTCGAGGGCGTCGGCGTCGATCGCGTCCTCGATTCGCCCGAAGGCACGCGAGCCGGGAGCCGCGTCGGCGGCTGCGGCCGCGCGACCGTCGTCGGGCTCCACAACCGCCGACACGACGGCGCCGCTGATGCGATCCGTGATGCGCGCGACGTGGTCGGCCCCCATCAGTCCGGCGCCGACGACGCCGATCCGCAGGTCGTTGCTCATGGTGTGTCTCCCCGGTTCGGTTCGGTCACCGCACGCGCGCCAGGTGCGTGCAGGCGAAGATGTGCTCCCGCGTGCGGGATGCGATGGAGAAGGGCGCGTCGACGTGGCATCCGTACATGTCCTGCTCGACGATCGCGAAGATCTCCGGATCGATCGCCGCGACGGCCTCGATCACGGGACCGAGCTCGGGGATCCCCCCGGGTGGCTCGACCATGATGCCCTCGGCCGCGGCGTCGGCCCACGAGACGTCGTTCTTCAGCACGTCGAACAAGCGCGTGGGGTCGACCTGCTTGAGGTGCAGGTAGCCGATCCGGTCGGGGCGCTCGCGCACGAGCCCGAGGCTGTCACCGCCGTAGTACGCGAAGTGCCCGGTGTCGAGGCAGAGGTTCGTGTAGCGCGGATCGGTCTCGTCGAGGAACCGCAGCACCTCCCGCGTCGTGCCGACGTGGCTGTCGGCGTGCGAGTGGAACTGCTGGCGGATGCCGAACTCCTCCCACAGCGCCTTCCCGAGCCGGTCGTGCCCGGCGGCGAGCTTCGCCCACTGCGCGTCGTCGAGCGTGCGCGACTCGAGCGCCTCGCCGGTGGCGTCGCTGCGCCAGAGGTCGGGGATCACCACGAGGTGCTCGGCGCCCAGCTGCGAGACCAGCCCGGCGACCCGCAGTGCCTGGTCCCAGGCACGCTGCCACTGGTCCTCGCCCTTGTGGAAGCCGGTGAACACCGTGCCCGCGCAGAGCTGCAGCCCGCGCGAGCCGAGCTCGTCGGCGAGGCGGTGCGGGTCGGTGGGCAGGTATCCGTACGGGCCGAGCTCGATCCAGGAGTATCCCGCAGCGGCGGCCTCGTCGAGGAAGCGCTGCCAGGGCACCTGCACCAGGTCATCGGGAAACCAGACCCCCCAGGAGTCGGGTGCGGTGCCGATGCGCAGGCCCTGGGCGCCGCCGGTCGCGCCGCCGGGCTCCCGGTCGATCGAGGTCGTGTCGGTCATGTGTCTCTCCGTCGAGTGCGTCGTGGTCGCTCAGCCGAGCAGCGGTCGCTGCGCGGCACGTTGCTGCTCGTACTCGCCGCGTGCCTGCAGCGTGGAGTCGAGCGTGGAGGCCTCGGGCACCGGCACGTCCCACCAGCCCTCGCCGTCGGGCGCGTAGATCAGCGGGTCGCTGTTGATCTGGATGAACGTCGAGCGCGTGGAGGCCTTCGCCGTCGCCATCGCGTCCTTCAAGTCGTCGATCGCTCCGGGGCCGGGCTCCACCTCGATCACGTCGAGCCCGTAGCTGCGTGCGTTCGCCGCGAGGTCGACCGGCAGCACCTCGTCGCCCTGGAAGTTCCGGGCCTCGGGGTCGTACTCGCGGTACCAGGTGCCGAAGCGCTCGGATCCGACGGTCTCCGAGAGGTGACCGATCGACGCGTAGCCGTGGTTCTGGATGAGCACGACGATCAGCTTGATGCCCTCGGCGACGGCGGTGACGAGCTCGGTGTTCAGCATCAGGTAGGAGCCGTCGCCGACCATGACCACGACGTCGCGGTCGTCGCCGTCGGCGAGCAGGCCGCGCTTGGCGCCGAGTCCGCCCGCGATCTCGTACCCCATGCAGGAGAACGCGTACTCGACGTGGTAGCCGAGCGGATCGCGCACGCGCCACAGCTTGTGCAGGTCGCCGGGCAGCGAGCCGGCCGCCTGGACGACGACGTCCTTCGGCCCGGTCGACGACTGCACCGCGCCGATGATCTCCGGCTGTCCGGGCAGGCCCTGCCCCGACGGTGCGAACGCACGGTCGACGGCCGCGTCCCAGGCCTCCTTCTCCGCGGCGACCCGCGCACGGTACTCGTCGTCCACGATCCACCCGGCGAGGGCTGCGGCGAGGGCCTCGATCGCCTCACGGGCATCCGCCACCACCGGCAGCTGGGAGCCGTGCTTGTACGCGTCGAACGCGGCCACGTTGATGTTCACGAAGATCACGTCCGGGTCCTGGAACGCGGTGCGCGAGGAGGTCGTGAAGTCGCTGTAGCGAGTGCCGATGCCGATCACGACGTCGGCCTCGGTCGCCCTGCGGTTCGCCGCGGTCGTGCCGGTCGCCCCGACCCCGCCCAAGTATTGCGGGTGGTCCCAGTCGAGCACGCCGCCGCCGGCCTGCGAGGTGCCCACCGGGATGCCGGTGGCCTCGACGAGCGCGCGCAGCTGCTCCTCCGCACCGGAGTAGAGCACGCCGCCGCCGGCGACGATGAACGGGCGGCGCGCACCGCGGATCGCCGCGACCGCCCGCTCGAGCGGACCCCGTTCGGGCAGCGGTCGGCGGATGTGCCATTCGCGGTCCTGCAGGAACTCGACCGGCACGTCGAACGCCTCGGCCTGCACGTCCTCGGGGAGGGCGATCGTGACCGCGCCGGTCTCGGCGGGGTCGGTGAGCACGCGCATCGCGGCGAGCGCGATGGACGGCAGCTGCTCCGCTCGCTGCACCCGGTCGAAGAACTTCGACAGCGGCCGGAACGCGTCGTTGACGGTCAGCCCGATGTCCCACGGCTGCTCGAGCTGCTGCAGCACCGGGTCGGCGACACGGGTGGCGAAGGTGTCGCTCGGCAGGAGCAGCGCGGGCAGCCGGTTCGTCGTGGCGAGCGCGGCGCCGGTCAGCATGTTCGCCGCACCCGGGCCGACGGACGCCGCGGAGGCGAACGTGGCGCGGCGGCGATGCATCCGCGCGAAGCCCACCGACTGGTGCACCATCGCCTGCTCGTTGCGCGCCTGGTAGTACGGCATCAGGTCGGGCTGCTCGACGTTCGCCTGCTTGAGCGCCTGCCCGATGCCCGCGACGTTGCCGTGCCCGAAGATGCCGAACATCCCCGGGACGGTGCGCTCGCGCACGTCGCCGTCCACCGTCCACTGGTGCGCCAGGAACTCCACGAGCGCCTGGCTCACCGTCATCCGCCTCGTCGCCGCCATCAGTGCCGGCCCTCCTCGTCTGCTCCGTAGGGGAGTCTCGTGTCGAACGGCTGGTCGGCCCAGGCGTCGCGCACCCAGGCGTGCGCCGGGTCGTCGCTGATGAGCCACTCGCGCTCGGGGTCGGGCCCGGCCATCACGTTCAGGTAGTAGAGGTCGTAGCCCGGGGCCGCCACCGCCGGACCGTGGTAGCCGTACGGCACGAGGGCGATGTCACCGGTGCGCACCATGGCGTTGATGTCGATCTCCCCGGCGGGCGACGAGTACGTGCTGAACATGCCGAACGCGGCATCGGCCTCGGCGTTCGCTCCACGGGTCGGCGCGGACTCGAAGTAGTAGATTTCCTCGAGGCGCGACTCGTGCCCCGGCACGTGCTCGTCGTGCTTGTGGGGCGGATAGGACGACCAGTTCTCCGCGGGCGTGACGACCTCGCAGACGATCAGTCGTGCGGCATCCAGCGCCGCCGGGGTGCCGAAGTTGTGCACCTGACGGCTCGAGGCGCCCGCACCGCGGAGCTCGACCGGGGTCGACGCCGCCGGGACGTACCGGACCGGCCTGCGGTCCGCCGTGGGCGCCTCGGCCACGGCGACCCGGCCGGTGCCGGTGACCCGGGCGCTCGTGCCTGCCCCGAGGTAGAGCACGTCGGTCGGACCCGCGAACACCGAACGCCGCCCCTCGAGCACGGTCTCCGTCTCGCCCCCGCCGTCGTCGTGGACGACCCGGAACGCTCCGGCCAGCGGCACCACGATGCGCTCGACGTCGCCGCCCTCGAGGGCGAGCCCGTCCCCCGCGCCGAGCTCCGCGACGCGGATGCCGGTGTGCTCCCAGCCCGGTGTGTGCGCGTCGACGACGCTCTCCCACCCGTCGCGCGCGAGCGCGCCGCGGGGGTGGAACCAACGCTGGTCGGTGGTGCTCATCGTGCCCTGTCCTGCCTGTCCTGTCGTCGTGCCGGCCGCGTGCGCGGACTAGTGGTTCTGCGGGAAGCCGAGGTTGATGCCGCCGTGGGTGGCAGGGTCGAGCCAGCGGCTGGTGATGGCCTTCTCGCGGGTGAAGAAGTCGAAGCCGTGCACGCCGTACGCCTTCGCGTCGCCGAACAGCGACGACTTCCAGCCGCCGAACGAGTGGTACGCGACCGGGACCGGGATGGGCACGTTGATGCCGATCATGCCGACCTGCACCTCGGTCTGAAAGCGCCGGGCGGCGCCGCCGTCGTTGGTGAAGATCGCGGTGCCGTTGCCGAACGCGCCGGAGTTGATGAGGTCCATGCCCTCCTGGAACGACTCCACCCGCACGACCGACAGCACCGGGCCGAAGATCTCCTCGGTGTACGCCCGCGACGTGGTCGGCACGCGGTCGAGCAGCGTCGGTCCGAACCAGAAGCCGTCCTCGTGGCCGTCGACCGCGAGCCCGCGGCCGTCGACGACGACCGTGGCACCGTCCGCCTCGGCGATGTCCACATACCCCGACACCTTGTCACGGTGCACGTCGGTGATCAACGGGCCCATGTCGGGCTCGCCCGCCGGGCCGCCCGCCCCGTTGCCGATTCGCAACCGGCCGATGCGCTCGCCGATCTTCGCGATCAGCTCGTCGGCGACCGGCTCGACCGCGAGGACCACCGAGATCGCCATGCACCGCTCGCCCGCGGCGCCGTAGCCGGCGTTCACGGCCTGGTCGGCGACCAGGTCGAGGTCTGCGTCGGGAAGCACCAGCATGTGGTTCTTCGCCCCGCCGAGCGCCTGCACCCGCTTGCCGTGCTTCGACGCCGTCTCGTAGATGTACTGTGCGATCGGCGTCGACCCGACGAACGAGATCGACTGCACCGTCGGGCTGGTGAGCAGCCCGTCGACGGCGAGCTTGTCGCCCTGCAGCACCGTGAACACCCCGTCGGGAAGGCCCGCCTCGGCCCACAGCCGCGCAAGCCACAACGACGCGGACGGGTCCTTCTCGCTCGGCTTGACGACCACCGCATTGCCCGCCGCGATCGCGATCGGGAAGAACCACATCGGCACCATCGCCGGAAAGTTGAACGGGCTGATCACGCCGACCACCCCGAGCGGCTGGCGCAGCGAGTACACGTCCACGCCGGTCGACGCGTTCTCGGTGTAGGCACCCTTCAGCAGGTGCGGGAAGCCCGTCGCGAGCTCCACGACCTCCTGCCCGCGCAGGATCTCGCCCATCGCGTCGGAGACGACCTTGCCGTGCTCGGCCGTGATGATCTCCGCCAGCTCGCCCTTCCGGGCGTTCAGCAGCTCCCGGAACGCGAACAGCACCGTCTGGCGCTTGGCGATCGAGTAGCCGCTCCAGACCTCGAACCCGCGCTGCGCCGAGGCGATGGCCTCATCGATCTCGGCCTGGTCGGCCAATGCGACCTGAGCCGAGACCTGCCCGGTGGCAGGGTTGTACACAGGCGCCGTGCGCCCGCTCGTCGAGGGGCGTTCTGCACCGTCGATCCAGTGCGGGATGACGCGCACGTCGGTCTCCGCGTCGGAGATGTCGGTGGTGGTTTCGGTGAGGCTCATCAGTAACTCCTTCAACGTGAGGTGAGCAGATCGGTGTGGACGAGGCCGGCGGCGGTATCGACGGCCCGGGCGACGTCGCCGTCGGGTGGGTAGAGCAACGTGCGGCCGACGGTGAGCCCGCGGACGCCGGGCAATGCGAGCGCGTCCTGCCACGCTGCGAAGGTCTCGTCGGGATCGTCGCCGGAGTCCCCTCCCAGGAGCAACGTCGGCATCGTGGTGGCCGCCATCACCCGCTCCATGTCGGGCACGACGGGCAGCTTCATCCAGGTGTACGCGCTACTCGCACCGAGGCCGGAGGCGATCGAGATCGACAGGACCACATCGTCGGTCGAGAGGTCGTTGACGATGCGGCCGTCGACCCACCGACTCATGAAGGGCTCGAGCATGACCGGGAGCCCGGCCGACGCTGCAGCGGTCACGGCAGCGGCCGTGGCCTCGAGCGTCGCCGCGGTGGACGGATCCTCGAGATTGACCCGCACCAGCGTCTTCGCGAAGTCCACGCCGCACTCGACCATGCGCGGCACGTCGAAGGCCGTGTACCTGTCGTCCATCTCGAATCGAGCCCCACGCAGGCCGCCACGGTTCATGGAGCCGACCACGATCTTGTCGTCCAGCAGTCCGAGCGCCGCGAGATCGTCGATGATATCGGGAGTACCCAGCACGCCATCGACGCCCGGACGACTGAGCGCGACAGCGAGCCGCTCCAGGAGTCCATACCGGTCAGCCATGGCCATCTCGTCGCTGCCGACGGCGAGCGCGCCCCTCGCGGGGTGGTCGGCCGCGACGATGAACAGACGTCCGTCGCCGTTGAGGATCTCGCGGCGCCTGCGTGCCCCGTAGATCGATCGCAGCCGCTCCGGGTGGCGTGCGCGCAGCTCCCGCAGGCGCCCGAAGTCGGCGGCGCTCGGCGTTCCGTTCCCCATCTCAGTCGCCCTTCTCGAGGAGTGCGAGCACGTCGCCCTCCGACGGCATCGCGGTGGAGCACTCCCGCCGTGAGGCCACGACGGCCCCCGCCACATTGGCGAACCGGAGGGTGCGCTCGAGGTCCCAACCGGCGAGGAGCCCATGGCAGAGCGCCCCGCCGAACGCGTCGCCAGCGCCGAGCCCGTTCACGACGTCCACCCAGTGCGGAGGCACCTCGACGGTCTCGCTCCGCGTCTTCGCGAGCACCCCTTTCGGACCCTGCTTGACGATGGCCAACTCGACGCCCCGGTCGAGCAGCGCATCGGCTGCGCGAAGCGGCTCGGTCTCACCGACCGCGACCTCGCACTCCTCACGGTTGCCGACCGCGATCGTCGCATGGGCGAGGGCACGTCCGACCTGTTCTCGCGCCTCGGCCACGCTCGACCAGAACATCGGGCGGTAGTCGAGGTCGAAGATCGTATGTCCGTCGGTCCGCGCGGCCAGCACGTCGAGGTGGGTCGAGCGGCTGGGCTCCTGGGTGAGTCCCGTGGCCGTGAACCAGAGAATGCGCGCGGCGCGCACCGCATCGAGGTCGAGGTCACTCGCATCGATGTTCAGGTCGGGTGCCTTGGGCTCGCGGTAGAAGTAGATCGGGAAGTCGTCCGGGGGGAAGATCTCGCAGAAGGTGACGGGCGTCGGATGCAGCGGATCGACGCCGACGTAGGCGGGGTCCACCCCGAGGCGCTCGAGCTCCCTGAGGAGGTAGCGACCGAACGGATCATCGCCGACCCGCGACACCAGCGCGCTTCGTCGTCCGTAGCGTGCTGCGGCGACCGAGACGTTCGCCGCGCTGCCGCCGAGGTACTTGCCGAACGTCTCGACGTCCTCGAGTCCCACGCCGTCCTGGAGCGGATAGATGTCGACGCCCAGGCGACCGATCGCCAGGACGTCACGTGGGAGGGTGTGCTCCGTCATACTCCGCTGTACAACCTTCTGTATCGCTCGTACAGGATCGTATCGATCCCTATGTCCTAACAATAGCACAACATAGCCGGCTGGCAAGCGCGTGTCCTGGCCGGCACCGCCTCTGAGCCGGAGGCGGCCACGGGATTGAGTCATATTGTGCTATTGTCCGCACATGCATCATGAGATGTCGTTCTACACGAGGAAGTGGGTGCGCCCCGAGGACCTCAACGGCAACGGGACGCTCTTCGGCGGCAGCCTGCTGCGGTGGATCGACGAGGAGGCCGTGGTCTACGCGGTCATCCAGCTCGGCAATACCCGCGTGGTCACGAAGTACGTCTCCGAGATCGAGTTCCTCGCGTCCGCCCGACAAGGAGACCTCATCGAGATCGGACTCCAAGCGGTGGACTTCGGCCGCACCTCCTTGACGATGCGCGCCGAGGCGCGCAACATGATCACGCGGCGGAGCATCCTGACCATCGAGCGCATCGTGTTCGTGGGGCTCGACGAGCAGGGGGATCCCACCCCGCACGGCTACACCCACATCACGTATCAACGCGACCGCTTCCCCGGGATCGCCGGCTGAGGGGGTCCGCGCCGCGGGCCCTCCGAGGTCGATCCGCAGCGCCGGTCAGGCCACGCGAGGCCGCCGCACACGCGACCGTGCCCAGGAGCATTGCCACCGCGAAGGCGCTCACGCCAATGTGTTCACCAAGGGCGCCGCAGAGCGCACCCACCATCACCGCACCGAGTGCCGAGAACGCGTACGCGACGCACCAGTACGCGGTGCTCGCCTGGGCGCGGCGCGCGGACGGCACGTCGGCGACCGTGAGCGCGAGCGCGTGCGGGAACAGCACGCCGTGCCCGCACCCCGCTGAGACCAGGCCGAGGACGTACACGACGATGGACCAGCTCGGAGCGTCGAGCAGGGGCGCAGCGCCCATGGCGAGCAACCCCACGAAGAGCGCCGTGAACCCTCCGGTCCGCCATCTCCCTCCGAGGCGTGCTCCGATCAGTTGCCCCGCGGCAGTTGCGAGGAAGATCATCGAGCCCGCCGCGCCGACCACCAGGATGCTCGGGGAATCGAGCTCCGCCGTGATCAGGATCGCCGTGATCGCGGTGCACGCACCCATGACGATGAACCCGACCGAGGCAGCGGATGCGCGCAGGAACCGCCTCAGCAATTCCCGCGGCACCGACGGCAGCACCACTCGCACGGCCATGCCGGACGAGGTACGGGGCGCGTCGTCCGCGAACAGGAGCGCACCGCAGGCGAGCGCGCTGAGCCCTGCATGCACGACGAACGGAGCGCGCCCGGGTTGCAGCGGGATCAGCCACGCGACGACGGCTGCGAGCATCGGCCCGCACCCGAGGCCGATCATGTTGGCGGCGCTGGCGATCGCGGAGCCGCGGCGCGGACGAGCCGCCATGTCCACCAGGTAGGCGGTCGCCGTGCCGGTCACGAGCGCGGCGCTGAGCCCCGAGATCGCACGGGCGAGGAAGAGCGTCGGCGTCGAACTCGCAGCCGCATACGCGATCCCGCTGCCGATCGCAGCGGCCAGGCCCAGCATGAGGACGGCTCGCCTGCCTGCGCGGTCGGAGATCGCGCCGAACGCGATCAGGCCGAGGAGCACAGTGACCGCGTAGGTCGCGAACAGCTGTGTCGCACCCGCCGTGTCGAGCCCGAACTCCCGCTGGAGGTCCGGGTAGATGCTCGTGGGCAGCGTCGTGCCCGCCATCACGACTCCGTAGGCGAGCGCGACCGCACCGAGCGTCCGGATCCGCGCCCGGTGCTCGACCCCGGGGACACCGCCGGGCGTCGGGTCGACCGTCGCGACGGATCCCCGCCGTGCCGCCCGGGTCATGGGCACCCGCGCTCAGTCGCCCGAGGCGACACTGCTCTGCCGAAGGCGCGCATCGGCCTCGAGCAGCACCCCCGCGGCGACCTCCAGGCCTTCGATCCGCCCCAGCGAGACGTCCTCGTGCTCGATGTTCACGAGCATCCCGGGGTCCACCTCGTGGAGCGCTCGAAGGAACTCGGTCCAGTAGTCGACGTCGTGGCCCTTGCCCAGTGCGACGAAGTCCCACGCCGAGTCCTTCGGCCACTCGTTGGCCCACTCGTCTCCGCCCAGGTTGACGCGCGGCTCATCCGGGCGAAGTCGCCGGAAGCGGTTGTCCAGCACCCCGTAGACGGCGGCGTACTCCGTGTTCACGCGCACGTCCTTGGCAGCGGCGTGCAGCACGAGGGGCCCGAGGTCGCGAATGACGGCGACCGGGTCCATCTGCTGCCAGAACAGGTGGGACGCGTCGAGTTCGACGCCGAGGTGCGTGGCGCCGGTCAGCTCGACGAGCTTGCGCACGTCGAACGGGTTGAACACGAGGTTCTGCGGATGCAGCTCGAGCGCGACTCGGACATCGAGGTCGCGCGCGAGCGCATCCGTCTCCCGCCAGTACCGCGTCGCGACCTCCCACTGGTAGTCGAGCACGTCGAGCGCTCCGCTGTTCCATGCGTTCACGATCCAGTTGGGATGAGTGGCCCCCGGTTCGCCGCCGGGCAGGCCGGACATCGTCACCACGCGGTGCTGACCGAGCCGGTTCGCGAGCCGGATGCTCCGGCGCACGTCCTCGCCGTGAGCCTCCCCGATCACGGGGTTGGGGTGGAGCGGATTCCCGTTGGCGTTCAGGCCGGCGATCTCGACGCCCGTCCCCTCGAAGAGCCCCAGGAAGTCGTCGCGTGCCGCATCCGACTCGAGGATGTCGTCGAATGTCGGGATGTGCACCGGGGGGAGGAACCCACCCGAGTTGAGCTCCAAGCCCGTGAGGCCGAGTCCTGCCACGACCTCGATCGCCTCGGGGAGCGGCCGATCGTGCAGGATCGCGTTGTAGACGCCGAGCTTCATACGAATACCTCCGGTTCGACGGTGACGGTGGCGCCACCCTGCTGCGCCGACTCCACGACGGCTGCGAGCATCTCCATGTTGTGCACCCCGTCGCCGAACGTGGCGCATCGGGGAAGGGACTCCTCCTCGGAGAACCCCGCGACCTCCTCGAGGAACGCGCGGGCCTGGTGGAGGAAGAGCTCGTTCTGGCCGAACCCGACGCCTGCGGCATCCATCGGCAGGCCACCTGCGAGATACGGATGCTCGGGACCGAGCTGGATCCGGCGGTATCCGTTCGTGGCCGCGGGGCCGTCGTCGATCAGGAGTTCGACCTGCGCCGGGTACCGCTGGTCCCAACGGGCGGCGCCGCCGGCGCAGAACACCTCGAAGATGAGGCTGGTCGGGTGCCCCTTGGCGACCCGGGAGACCTCGAACGCGCCGACGCCGTGTTCGAACTCCGCGGAGAAGGTGGCGTAGTCGTCATTCTCCACGGTCTCGAGTTCATCGCTCACCGCGCTCCGATCGTGCCCGTGCGTGGCGCCGAGCGGTGTGGGCCGTCGGGTGATCACTGTGCTGAGGCGACCACCGCTCACCGACTCGACGTCGCCGCAGATGAACTCCGCGATGTAGGAGAGGTGGCTCCCGATGTCCGCGAGCGCGCCGGAGCCGGGTGGTCCCTGATATCGCCAGCTCATCGGCCCCTGCGGGTCGCTCGCGTAGTCCGCCCAGTACCGGCCGCTGAAGTGCAGGACCTCCCCGAGGCGTCCGGACTGTACGAGGTCGCGGACGAACGCGATGCCGGGGGCACGGCGGAAGCTGAATCCGATTCGTGCCAGCGTCGCTGCTTCCTCAGCGGCCCGCGCCATGGCCCGGGCGTCCTCCAACGTGTCGCTCAGGGGCTTCTCGCACAGCACGTGCTTCCCGGCCGCGAGCAGCCCCTCGACCACCTCGCGATGCAGCGAGTTCGCGATGACGACGCTCACAACGTCGATGTCGTCGGCCTCGGCGATCGCCTGCCAGTTGTCGTCCCAGCGTTCGTATCCGAAGCGACGAGCCGCGAGCTCTCCGAACCGCGGGTCGACATCCGCGATCGAGACGAGCCGGATCGGTGGGAGTACCGGGGCGTAGAGCGCCGACGCCATGCGGTACGCGGCGGCGTGTGCCTTGCCCGCCATGCCCGCACCGATGACGGCGACACCGAGTGATGCTGCCATGTGTATGTCTCCTTCGACATTGAGGGTCGGCGCGGAATCACGCCGAGCGTTCAGTTGTTCTCCGGCAGGCCGATGCGCCACTGCCGCTGTCCGGCCGGAGGACGGAGCGCGAGGAACTCCTCCACCAGGCCATCGTCGATCGGCGATTCGGCCGCCCGGACCGCGGACTGCAGATGGCGGGACTTCCCGACGCCGACCACGGTCGTCGCCGCCCCGCTGCGCTGGAACGCGTACTGGTTGGCAAGGAAGGAGATGTCGATCCCCCGCTCCTCTGCGAGCGCGACCATGCGTGACGCCGCCTCCGCGACGTGCTGCGGCCACGGCGGGTCGATCTCGATCTTGGATCCACCGGGCGTGAGCAGCCCGAGCGCGACGGCGGCCGCGTTGATGAGCCCCACACCCTGCTCCTGGGCGATGGGCAGGAGTTCGGTACGGATCGAGTCGTCCAGGAGCGTGCCCTTGGCGTAGGTCAGGATGACGTCGACATCCGTCTCGCGCAGCACGCGCGTGAACGTCGGCAGGGGGTACCCGGTCATCCCCACGAACCGGCACTTCCCCTCCTCCTTCAGCTTCAGGAGTTCGCCGACGTAGTCGGTCAGCGTGTGCTCGAGCGGTGCGAACTCGATGTCGTGGAACTGAAGCACGTCGACGTAGTCGGTGCCGAGCAGCCGGAGGCTGTGCTCCAGGCCCTCCCGCACCCGCCTCGGCGAGAAGTCGAAGTCGTCGAACCCGTACCTGCCGGCCTTGGTGGCGAGGATGACCTTGTCGCGCTTCTCGGGGGTGAGCGCCTTGCCGAGGCGTTGCTCTGCGCTGCCGTAGTACGGCGAGGTGTCGATGAAGTTGATGCCGGCGTCGAGCACCTCGTCGACCAAGCGGAGGGCATCGGATTCGTCGAGCGGCCCGAACATCTCGCCGAGCGATCCGGTGCCGAACGAGACCTGCGAGACCTGGAGGCCGGTACGCCCCAACGGTCGGTAATCCACGGAAACCCCTTTGTTCGATGCGTGCCCGAACGCGAGTGCACGCGATCGGGCCGGTCAGCGAACTGAACGCTACCGGGATCTGAATGTCCTGTCAATTGGACATTATGCGCCCGATCGCGGCACGTTTCCGGGCTCCGCCCGGGACTACCGGTCGACGAGCGTCATCTCGAAGGAGTAGAGGTCCGGGCGGTAGCAATGCTGGCCCCACTCCACGGCACGACCGGAATTGTCGAAGGCGGTACGCGACATCGTCAGAACGGCCGCCCCCTTGGGCAGGTCCAGCAGCGCGGCCTCCTCCGCCTTCGCCTGGCGGGCTCCGATCCGCTGCTTCGCCACGCGTACGGTCACCCCTCGCGCACGGAGCATCTGGTAGAGCCCGTGCGTCGCGAGCGCGTCGGCATCGAGGTCCATGAGGGCTTCGGGCAGCACGTTGTCGAGCACCGCGATCGGCACGCCATCCGCGGAACGCAGCCGCTTCACGTGGAGCACCGGGCTCCCGACTTCCACGCCCAACTCCCCGGCGACGTGTTCGTCGGCTTCGGCAGGCTCCATCGCCAGTAGACGGGTCTCGGGCTTCTGCCCTGCGCGCTGGAGGTCCTCGAAGAGGCTCGTGAGCTCGACCCCGCGGGTCACCCGCCCATGCACGACCTGCGTACCGATCCCTCGTCGGCGCACCAGCAGCCCCTTGTCGACGAGCTCCTGGATGGCGCGGCGCACGGTCGGCCGGGACAACCCGAGCCGATTCCCCAGCGAGACCTCGTTCTCCAACCTCGAGCCCGGGGGCAGCGTGCCGTCCTCGATCGCCGCCTCGAGTCGGTTCGAGACCTGGAAGTAGAGCGGGACCGGACCGGCACGGTCGAGGTCGATGAACAGGTCTGCCGGAAGGCTGGTACCCCCGTCTGCCATGGCAATTCCCCTTCGTGCAGCGTCGCGATATGACGTATTTACATTAGCACCTCCTTACCAAAGTCGAGGTTTGTCAGGTGCGTGCCGCACGTCGCAGTCGCCAGAGTGCAGAACTTTGTCCCGACAATAGAATGACTTTGCTAGACTACGATCGCGATGGCGCGCCGGCGCCGTGCGCAGACCGATCCGGAGGAACCATGAGCACCTCGGCCGCCACCGCTCTCGCGACATCACCGCTTCGCCTCGCCGCAGAGTCGACCCCCACGAGCCTGTGGAACGACTCGGCCGATCCGACCCAGCTCGCTCGTTCCATCGAGTTCGGCGCCGTGGGCGCGACCTGCAACCCCGTCATCGCCCTCACGGCGATCTCCAGCGACCTCGACACCTGGGGCCCACGTATTCGCCAGCTGGCAGCCGAGTATCCCGCCGCAGGCGAGTCCGAGCTCGGCTGGAGGGTCGTCGAGGAGCTCTCTGTTGCCGCGGCGGCACTGCTCGTTCCCGAGTTCCGGCGCAGCGGTGGGCGCAACGGCCGGCTCTCGATCCAGACCGATCCTCGGCTGCATCGCGACGCCGACGCCATCGTCGAGCAGGCCGTCCGGTTCTCTGCACTCGCGGAGAACATCATCGTGAAGATCCCCGCGACCGCGGTGGGCCTCCGGGCGATCGAGGAGGCAACCTACCGCGGCGTGAGCATCAACGCGACCGTCTCCTTCACGGTGCCCCAGGCACTCGCTGTGGCCGATGCCATCGAACGGGGGCTCGACCGGCGCACCGCCGCCGGTCTTCCCGAACGCGAGTTCGGCAGCGTCGTGACGATCATGGGCGGGCGGCTCGACGACTGGCTGAAAGCCTGGGTGGCCAAGGAGCGGATCCTCGTGGACCCGGGCATCCTGGAGTGGGCCGGCGTCGCGGCGCTGAAGCGCGCGCACCATCTCTTCGTCGAGCGCGGATACCGCTCACGCGTCCTGTCGGCGGCGTTCCGCAACCACATGCAGTGGTCGGAGCTCCTCGGCGGCGACCTCGTCGTCTCTGCGCCGTTCGAGTGGCAGGTCCTGATCAACGAGAACCGGATTCCCGTCGAACACCGTATCGACACCCCGGTCGACCCGCGCATCATCGAAGCCCTGCTCGAGCAGGTACCCGAATTCCGCCGGGCGTACGAGCCCGACGGCATGACCGTCGGCGAGTTCGCCGACTTCGGTGCGACGCGGCGCACGCTGCGCCAGTTCCTCGAGGCGGACGCCGCGCTCGATGCGCTCGTGCGCGACATCCTCGTCCCCTCCCCGTGACGCGAGCCTCACGCTGCGAAGTGCCCTTCGAGCGCCTCGACGATCAGCCGGTGGTCCTCTTCTTGGGCCAGGCCCGAGACGACGGCCGAACCGACGACGCCCGTCCCTCGGACGGCGAGCGGATACCCGCCACCATGGGGTGCGAACTCCGGGAAATCCAGCCCCGTGGCCTCGGCGAACGTGGTACCCCCGGCGATGTGCCGGTACCGCTCGAGCAGGCTGGAGTGTCCGAAGCGCTCGACCACTCGCGCCTTGCCCGCAGCGTACATGTCGTGGTGTTCGGTCGTACCCTCGAGCGCCGCCCGGAACGCCACCCGGCCGAGCCGGCGTATCTCGATGAGCACCGGAAACCCGCGATCCGTCGCCAGCCGGAGGAGTCGACCTCCGATGCCGACGGCGTCCGCGAGGCTGAGCGAGTCGAGGATCAATCGCTCCTCCTCCAGCTCGAGCTCCCTCAGAGTGCGTTCCGTGATCTCGTCGCTCATCCCAGGCCTCCTCGCCGGTGGTGCCGCCCCGCCCGCGAACGCGGACGCACCGCGACCTTATCAGCAGTCTTGACCGAACGTCCTATTGGCAGGACAATTTAGCAATGCCCACGGGCGGTCCGATGCCGAGACTCGGCATGCCTCCCGAAGCGCCCCTCCAACTGACGCGCGACCCTCGCCGCGCCTCCCGGCGCAACCACCGCCGAGACGAAGGACGAGACATGATCGCGACGCGAACGCGCACCCGGACCGACCTGCGCTGGCGCCCGCTCATCGTGCTCGCGTTCGCGATGTTCGCTGCCGTCACGAGCGAGTTCCTCCCCGCTGGACTGCTGCTCACCATCCAGGCTGACCTGCAGCTCTCGGTCACCGAGGCGGGACTCCTCGTCACGGCATTCGCCGGCACCGTGATGCTGGTGACGGCTCCGCTCGTCGCCCTGACGGCCCGGCTCTCGCGTCGGACGGCGATCCTCGCGGCGATGTGCTCGATCACCCTCGCGAACGTGATCGCCACGCTCGCGCCCGAGTTCGGCGTGCTACTGGCGACCCGCATCCTCAGCGGAGCATCCCACGCCCTCCTCTCCGCCTCGGTCCTTGCCTACGTCGGCGCCGCCGTACCGCGCGACGCGATGGGACGCGCGGTGTCCACCGTCGCCGGGGGCGCGAGCCTGGCAATGTGCCTGGGCATTCCGCTCGGGGCCGCTCTCGCGCAGATCGGGAGCTGGCGTATCGCGTTCGGCCTGGTCGCCATGCTCGCCGCCACTGGCGCCTGCGCCGTCGCGGTGCTCCTTCCCGACGTCGGCACGGCCGGGCGCGCGCACGCCGCCACGCCGACCACCCGGCGCGAGCTCCGAGCGGACCGGGTGGACATGGTCTTCGCCAACGTGCCGACGTTCTTCATCGTCAGCGGCCTCTTCTGCCTCTACACCTACATCGCGATCTGGCTGACGACGTCCGCCGGCTTCGACGAGAACGCAATCCCGGTGCTCCTGGTCGCCTTCGGCGTCTCGGGAGCGGTCGGCCTGCTGATCGCGGGGACACTGGGCGACCGCTACCCGTCGGTCGCGCTCGAGGCCGCAGTCGCGCTCAGCGTGGCCGCCGTGCTGATCGTGGAGTTCGGCGCGACGATGCGACCGCTCGTCCTGGTCGGCCTCTTCTGCTGGGGACTCGCCTTCGGGGCGACCCCGGCATTGCTGCAGGCCCGCGTCATGCGTGCCGCGACCGAGCGCACGCGCACGCTCGCTGGCGCACTCCAGACGCTCGTGGGCAACGGCGCGGTCGCGTTCGGCTCGGTGCTGGGCGGCGTGGTCATCGATGGAGCAGGCGTTGAGGCGCTCCCGTTCGTGGCCGCGACGTGGCTCGCGGCCACGCTCGCCGCGTACGCCGTCGTGCGTACGCGGCGAGCGAGGAGACGCCGGGCACGGGCGACCCGCCCGACTACTGGCTCAGCTGTCGCGGATAGACCCCACCGCGGATGTTGATCAGCCAGACCATGCCGTTCGACGTGGCGCCGACCCTGATGGTCGCACCGTCGATCTTGTCCCACTCGCGCCCGTTGTAGCGGTACACCGAGTTGCCGCCGTGGCGACCGCCGTCCATGCCGGCGATCCAGCAGTTGCCGTCGGCGCCGAAGGCGATGTCGATCGCCGCGTTCGGGAGCCGGTGCCAGCGTCCGGCCAGCCGCCGGAAGATGAACCCCGAATCCGTCGTGATCCACGGCTCGCCATCGGGCGCCACCGCGATGCGAGTCGCACCGCGATCGATGCGCTCCCACGCCGAGCCGGTCCACCGGAGCACCGCGTACCCGTCTTCCACCGACTCGGTCCCGACGGCCCAGACGGCGCCGTCCGCTCCGACCGAGATGTCACGCGCAGTGCCCGGCACGGTCTCCCATGCCCCCGCCACGCGCCGCCGAATCGTGCCGTCGTTGCGCACCAGCCAGGGCTCACCGTCCGGGTCGACGGCGACGGCGACGCCTTCGCCCTCGACGCGGTCGAACTCGAGGCCGTTCCAGCGGAACAACTCGTAGTCGAGGTCGCCGCGATCGACGCCGTTCGCGCTCCGCGGGAGCATCAGGACGTAGACCGAGTCATCCGCCCCGATCGCCAGATCGCGTGCCGGGTCGTTGTGCCGCGCACTGTCGTGCACGCGAGTGAACTCGGCCGCCTGCTGTTCGAAGAGGTGAGACTGGTCTCCGCGGAGATAGTCCCGGGTCGTGTCGTACCACAGCATGTGGGAATCCTTCCGATCAGAGCTTGACGTGGTGACGGAACAGGCGCCCGGCCGCGTCGACCATCCAGGGGAGTCCGTCGGCTCCGACGGCGATCCGGGTGCCCGCTCCCTCGTGGGCGTCCCAATCGGTGCCGTGGTAGTAGCGCCACGGGCCCGTCCCGCCGTCGCGTCGGTCCTCGCCGAGGATCCAGACGTTTCCGCCGATCGAGATGTCGAGGTCGGCCGCAGGCTCATCGGGCATGCGCTGCCACCCGCCGGCGAGTCGCCGGTAGTGGGTCCCGTCGCCATCGACGACCCACGGCAGCCCGTCGGCCATGGTCGCGACGAGTCGGGGAGCCAGCGGCTGCTCGCCGGCGTGTGCCATCCCGTACGTGTCGTCGTCTGATGCGGTCCACGGGATCGCGTGCGGGTAGACGACCGGCGCCGCCGGGGGGAGATCCGAGGTCCAGGAGCCGTCGTGGAAGCGGAGGAGCCGCGTCGCCCCCGAGCCGGCGTCATCGGCCGAGACCGCCCAGACGACCCCTCCGAGCCCGGCGCTGCAATCGACGGCGATGCCGGGAAGTCCGGTGTCCTCCCACGCGTCGCCCCGACGAGTCAGGAGGCGGCCGTCGTCGGTGATCACCCACGGGACGCCACGCGGATCCACCTCGATCCGCGTGGCGGCGACGCCTTGGTCGATCCACGCTCGCCCGCGGCGGCGGAGCACGCGGTACCCGCCCGCGTCGGGCTCGGTTCCGACCACCCAGGGGGTGAAATCGGCCGCGATGCTGACGTCGGTCGCGGGCGGCGCGTCGATGCGCTGCCACTCGAAGATCTCGAGGCGGATCCCGTCGGTGTACTGGGGCATGGCACTGCTTTCTCGTACGCGTGTTCGGTTCGGCTGTCGGTTGCGAGCGGGCGATCACCGCGCCGCACGAAGGTCTACCCCTTCACGGCGCCCTGCGTGAGGCCCCGGATGACGTAGCCCTGGAGCAGGATGTAGACCAGCACGACCGGCACCGCGACGATCACGGCGGCGGCGGCCAGCAATGGCACGTCGGACGTGTATTCGCCGACGAACGCCCCGAGCCCGGCCGGCGCGGTGCGCGACGCAGGGTCCTGCAGGATGACCAGGGCCACCAGGAACTCGTTCCAGCTCCAGATGAAGAAGAGGATCACGATCGTCGTGATGCTCGGCCAGGAGATCGGCACGAGCACCCGCCAGAGGATCTGCCACTGACGGGCGCCGTCGACCTGGGCGGCCTCGACGATGCTCGGGGGCGCCTGGCTGAACGCCGAGCGCATCCAGAACGTCCCGAACGACACGTACAGGCCGATCTCCGGGAGCGCGACGCCCCACATGGTGTTTGTGAGCCCGAGCGCTCGCAGGGTGTAGTAGAGGGGGACGATCGTGCCCTCGAAGGGCAGGACGAGGCCGATCAGCAGCAACGCGAAGATCAGTTCCTTGCCGCGGAAGCGCATCGTGGCGAACGCATACCCGCTGAGCGTCGAGAAGAGCACGGCGATGGTGACGACGGGCAGGGCGATGGCCACGCTGTTCGTGAGCAGCACGCCGAACGTGCCGATGTTCCACGCCTCGACGTAGTTGGACCACTGCGGATCCGCCGGCCATCCGAGGCCCGCGGCCGGGATGCCGCGCGGCTGCAGCGACACCGCCACGATGCTGTAGAGCGGCACGAGCACGACGACCGCCCCCACGCCCAGCAGGAGGTAGTTCAACAGCGCCGACGGAGTGAGTGAGGCCCGGAGCGGCCGACGCCGCGGCGCGACCTCGGGCAGCGACGCCGTTGCCGGTGCGGCATCGTCGGCGATGCGCGGCTCTCTGAAGATGCTGGTCATTGTTCCGTCCTAAAGATTCTCCGCAGCACGAGGGCGGCGACCATGATCATCGCCACGAGCATGACGGCGATGGATGCTGCGGAACCGACCGTTCCGTCGACGAACGCCTGCTGGTAGATCTCGAGCGCGGGAACGGTGGTCGCGGTCCCCGGGCCGCCCCGAGTGGTCATGTACACGATGTCGAAGCTGCGCAGTCCGCCGATGATCGTGATGGTCAGCGCGACGCCGAGCTCCGGCTTCACGCCGGGGAGGGTGACGGCGAAGAACTCCTGGATCGGGCCCGACCCGTCGATCTTCGCGGCGTCGTAGAGCCCCGGATCGATCCGGGCGATCCCCGAGAGGAAGAGGATCATGCAGAATCCGAAGACGATCCACGTCCCCACGAATCCCACGGCGGGAAGCGCCCAGTCGAAGTCGCCGAGCCAGGGTCTGGCCAGGTCCCCGAGGCCGATGCTGGCGAGGATCTCGTTGATCGGTCCGTTGAGGTTGTACATCCAGCGCCACGCCATGCCGGTCACGGTGAGTGCGATCACCTGCGGGAGGAAGAGGACCGTGCGGAAGAATCCCAGACCCCGCAGGCGCTTCGTCGAGAGCAGGCTCGCGCTGATCAGCCCGATGCACACCGGGAGCAGGGCGAAGAAGAAGATGAAGACGATCGAGTGCAGGAGCGCGGCCTGCACTCGCGGGCTCATGACCTGCTCGATGTAGTTGTCGAACCCGACCCAGATCGGGGTGCTCAGTCCGTCCCATCGGTGCAGTGAATACCACATCGTCTGCGCCAGCGGGAAGCCGACGAAGAGCAGCGAGGCGGAGAGCGCCGGAAGGATGTAGAGATACGCGGATTTCTGACTTCTGGTCCTCGTTCTGCTGTTCATTCCGACACGCTCCAAGCCTCGCTGCTCACCGTCTACCGATTCACTTCCCGGCTACTTCGTAGCCTGGAAGTCCTCCCAGTTCTGCTGCATGGTGCCGAGGAAGTCCTCGGGGCTCAGCCGGCCCGCGAGCACCTCCTGCAGGCCCGGGTTCTCGGTGCGCTGCATCGACGGGGTGGCCCAGTCGGAGTGGAGCGTCAGGCCGTCCTGCTCGACGAGCGTGTTCCAGGCCTCGAGCGCCTGCTCCGAACCGGTGTTCGGGCTCACCACGTCCTCCGCGCCGACGAGCGGCAGGAAGCCGCCGTCCCAGAGGATCTGCGCGTTCTCCGCCTGCGCGGTGAAGTCGAGGAAGTTCGCGGCGACGTCGGGGTAGTCGGACTTCGACGAGATGCACCACGGCTGCGATGTCGCGCCGGACGCCTGCGCCGGGTCTCCCGCGTTCACGCGCGGGAAGAGGGTGTAGCCGACGTTCTCGCCCATCGCCTCGGTGTACGTGCCGAGGTACCAGCTCCCCGTGAGTGCGAACACACCCTCGCCGCCGGTGTAGAGCGCGTTGCCGTCGGCACGGCTGGTGCCCGCCGCGCCCTCGTAGATGTACCCCGCGTCGCTCCAGTCCAGCAGCTGCTGCGTCGCCTCGATCGCCTCGGGGTTCTGGATGTTCGAGCCCTCGACGCCGGTGATCCAGTCGCGCTTGACCTGCTTCTCCTGGTAGGCCGACATCAGCGGCTCCCAGGCCTTGGCACCCGGGTCGCCGTCCAGGTTGCCGAACATGATCGGCACCTCGCCACCCGCCTTGGCCGTCTCGAGCGCGTCCGTGAAGTCGTCCACGGTCTGGAAGTCGAGGTCGATTCCCAGAGCGTCGACCTTCTCGACGTTGTAGTAGATGCCGATCATGTTGCCGGCGATGGGCAGGCCGAAGAGGGTGCCCGACCCGAAGGACGCGCCGTCGTCGGACATGCGCGACGGTCCGAGGAACCCTTCGGCGATGCGGTCCGACCAGCCGTAGAGCTCGTCGTACGGCTCGAGCGAGATGATCAGGTTCGACTGCACGAGCGGGCCCATCTGGGTGTAGCCCTGACCGCACTCGATGATGTCGGGCGCGGTGTCCGAGCTCATGACGAGCTTGAACGTGCTGGAGAACGCGGCGCTCTCGGTGTAGTCGAGGTTGATGGTCACGTTCGGGTTCTCCGCCTCGTAGGCGTCGATCAGGCCCTGGAGCGAGTCCTGTGCGGCGCCGGTCTGCACCGTCCACATGGTGATCTCGACCGGATCGCTGGGGATCTCGGTGGATGCGGGCCCCTGCTCGGTGCTGGTGGTGTCCCCGCTCGCACAGGCTCCGAGCGAGGCGATCAGTCCGCCGGCGAGTGCGATCGCGGCCGCCGTTCGGCCGCGGGGAATGGTCCGACCCGACTGGGGGACGGAGGTGAACACGGGATTTCGTGACATTGGAAGCGTCCTTGCTGCTCTGGCCGGGACCCCCTGTGCCCAAGATCCCGGCATGTCGGAACTACATTGTTCGTGCCGAGCGGACGACTGAGGGTTCATCCGCTTCGACAGTTGAATAGTATGTCACGACATACTAGCAATGCAAGGATCGTGACCGTTTCGAGACACCAGGCCCGCCGCTTCGGCACGACGGCTCACCGGAGCCGAACGACCGATCCGGTCGCATCCGACTCCCGTGCCGCATCGAGCACAGCGAGCGTCTCGATGGCGGAGTCGAGCGATACGGGCACATCCGCCTCGCCTCGGACCGCCCGACCCCACGAGGTGTAGAAGTCCTGGTAGGCCCCCCGCTCGGACGGCACGATGCTCGTCCGGCCGTCCGAGTGCAGGTGTCCCCATCGCGATTCGTCGTCGTACCCCCACCGGTCCCCCTCGTCGGCCGGCCGCCGGCCTGCGAAGATGGCCTGCGCCTGCACGTCGGTCCCCGACGCTTCGTAACCCCCGCGAGAGCCGTAGAGACGGAACTCGCGGACCTGCATGCCGTTGAGCTTGCTCGAGGAGATGAACGAGCGGACGCCGGAGACATGATCGATCGAGATGACGAAGCCTGCATCCGTGCGATCCGCACCGTCGCCGATGTGGTCCAGGCGCGCGTGGACGCGCTCAGCGGGCCCGAGCAACCAGAGCATCTGGTCGACCACATGGCTGCCGAGGTCTCGGAGCAGCCCCCCGGTGGGGCCCATCTCGAAGGTCACCGGGTCATCGAGGTCGAAGCGGGAGTGCACCCGCCACAACTCGCCGACACCCCCTCCATCGAGCACGGCTTTCACCGTACGGACGTCTGCGTCCCAGCGACGGTTGTGGAAGACGGTCAGCAGGACGCCGGCGTCCGCGGCCGCCGCGGCGAGCTCACGGGCGCCGGCTGCAGATGGCGCGAACGGCTTGTCGCCGACCGCCGGGACGCCGCGCCCGATGGCTTCGAGGACGAGTTCGCGCCGCGTCTCCGGCGGCGTGGTGATCGTGACCGCGTCGACGCCTGCGTCGATCATCGCAGAGAGCGAGTCGAACACTCGCGCGCCCGGGACCTCCGCCTCGACCAAGGCCCGACGTTCCGGCGACCGGGTGACCACGCCGGCCACCTCGACCCCCTCGGCTGCCGCGATGAACGGCGCATGGAAGTGCCGCCCTCCGGTGCCGTATCCGACGATTCCGATTCTGGTGGGAGCTTCCGTTGCCATGTTCTGACAATAGTATGAACTGCCACCGATGTCAGCCTCACCATGCCGGGACGCGCCCGCATCGAGTCCGGCTAGTTGTTCTCCGGGAGACCCTTGGTCCATTGCCGCCGCCCGGCGGGCGGCCGCAGGGCGGTGAACGCGGCCGCGAGCTCGACGTCGAGCGGCGTGTCGGCCGCTGCGATCGCCGAGTCGAGATGCTCGGCCGTGCCCGCGCCGATCACGGTCGTCGCCGTTCCCGTGGCATGGATCGCGTACTGGTTCGCGAGGAACGCGATGTCCACGTCCCGCTCGACGGCGAGCGATCGCATGCGGCTGGCGGCCTCGGCGACATGCGGCGGCCAGGACGGTTCCTCGTCGGTCCGGGGCCCACGGGGTGTCAGCAGCCCGAGCGCGACGGCGGCGGCGTTGATGAGGCCGACCCCGTTCGCCTTCGCGATGGGAAGCAACTCGGTGGTGACCGAGTCGTCGAGCAACGTGCCCTTCGCGTACGTGAGCACGACGTCGACGTCGGTTTCCTCCATGACCCGCGCGAAGGTCTTCACGGGGTACCCCGTCATGCCGATCCATCGGCACTTGCCCTCATCCTTCAGCGCGAGCAGCTCGGCGTAGCCGTCACTCAGCAGCGGGTCGAGGTCGACGAACTCGATGTCGTGGAACTGCAGGATGTCGACGTGGTCGGTTCCCAGGAGCCGCAGGCTGCGCTCCAGCCCCGCACGGACGCGGGACGGCGAATAGTCGAAGTCGTCGGAGCCGTATCGCCCTGCCTTCGTCCCGATGATCATCCGGTCCCGTTTCGCGGGCGTGAGCGCCTTTCCGAGACGGGCCTCGGCAGTGCCGTAGACGGGTGCGGTGTCGATGAAGTTGATCTCCGAGTCGAGCACTTCGTCGACGAGCCGGAGCGCGTCGCCCTCGTCGAGCGGACCGTACGTCCCTCCCAGCGAGCCGGTTCCGAATGAGACCGCCGAGACCGACAGCCCGGTGCGGCCCAGTGGCCTGAATTCCACGATCGTCCCCCTCGTCCGTATCGGTCGGCGTGCCGAGTCGCCGCTACGCGAGCAGCATCTGGAGCGAGCCCCGCAAGGTCCGCGCCACCTCGACGTCGTCCTGTTCCGCGACCTTCCTGGAGAAGATCTCCGGGCAGTACCAGCCGTCGTAGCCGGTCGACCGGCATGCGTCGATCCACTCCTGGAGGGGAATGCTCCCGCCACCGATCCAGACGTTCCGCGATCCGACCTGATCGGGTACGTCCCCCGGGGCCACCGGCAGGCCGTCGCAGACGTGCACACCCGCGATCAGGTCGCCGGGAAGCTTCGCGACATCGTCGGGCGTGTCACCCGACACCCAGAAGTGCCAGAAGTCGACGCAGAGTCGAACGTTGGGACGGTCCACGCGTTCGAGGATCTCGAGCGCCTGGTCCACGCGGTTGACCGGGCTCCATCCCAGCGGCTCGAGGTAGATGCCCACTCCGTGGTCGGCGGCGATCTCCGCGGCGATCCCGACCCGGCGCGCGGTGTCGGAGACAGCCTCGGACTCGCGTCCGACGCCGGCCCGGAAGCGCGGGTCATCAGGCCGCAACCGTCCCGCTGCGTGGTCCTTCACCACCTCGGGGTCCACCGGTCCGGTGCACATCTGCACGAACGGCGCCCGCACCGCCTCGGCGAATGCGGCGAGGCGGCTCGCGTCCGCGACGAACTCGTCGTCGGGCGCCTCCTGGATCGCACCGACGCCGGAGACGGGGAATCCGTCCAACGCGGGCAGGAGGTCCTCGGCCGTTCGGCCCGCGTCAAGGTACCGGAACAGCTTCGGCGTCTGCAGCTCGACTCCGTCGTATCCGGCCGCGCGTGCCACCTGCACGTCGCGCAGGGTGGTGCCGTGAAACGCCACGGTGGAGTTCATCGAGAGCTTCATGGGAGTCCTGCCGACTAGTGGTTGAGGTGTCGTGAGTAGACGTTGCCGCGGATGTTGATCATCCAGGGCATGCCGTTGTTCTGCACCGCGATGCGCATCCCGGCACCGTCGGTGCGGTCCCAGTCACGACCGTTCCAGTGGTACACGCCGTTGCCGCCCTGGCCACCGCCGTCGTTGCCGTTGATCCAGCAGTTGCCGTCGGCGCCGAACGCGATGTCGATCGCGCCTCCGCGCACGCGATACCACCTGCCGCCCATTCGCCGGAAGATCTGGTCCCGGTCGTTGATCACCCAGGGGTCCCCCGTCGGCGACACCGCGATGCGCACGGCCCCGCCCGAGACGACCTCCCAGTCCTGCCCCGTCCAGCGGAGGATCTCGTGACCGCCCGGCACCTCGCCGGTACCGATCGCCCACGCCGCTCCATTGGCTCCCACGGAGAGATCGGTGGCAGCACCGGGAAGTCGCTCCCAGCCGTTGTCGGTGTGCCGGACGATCGCACCGGACGCCTGTGCGAGCCACGGATGGCCCTCCTGGTCCACCGTGATCGCCACCCCCTCGCCGGGGACGCGATCCCACCCCGAGCGCTGGCGGTACAGGCCGAAGCCGTTGTAGACGAAGAGCTCGAAGTCGACCCCCTCGTCATCGAGGTGGCTCGTGCCCGGTGCCTTCTTCAACAGCCAGATGCGACCGTCGGGTCCGATCGCGATGTCTCGAGCAGGATCTCCCGAGGTGAAGGTGCTGATGACCCGCACCCACTCCGCAGTCATCATCTCGAAGAGATGGGACTGATCCCCGTCCACGTTCCTCACGCCGAAGCGATAGAAGTTCTCCATTACGTCCTCTCAATCTGGTCGAACATCGGTGGTCGTCCGGTGCGCCGCACGCTGCGGGCTCAGAGCCGGACGTGCTGACGATGGATCGCGCCCTCGTCGTCGACCGCCCACGGCAGCCCGTCCGGGCCGACCGCGATCCGCACGACCGCACCCTCGCTCGCGTGCCAGTCGGTGCCGTGATAGAAGCGGAACGGGCCGTGGCCGCCATCCCGCTCGTCTCGCCCGACGATCCACACCACGCCATCCCCCGAGATGGCGATGTCGTACGCGGGCTCTTCGGGTACGACCAGCCAGCCGTCGTTGTCGACGGCCTTGCGGAGCATCGACCCGTCCTCGTTGACGACGAACGGCAAGCCATCGGCCATCGCCGCGATGGCGATGGGGTTGACGGGCGCGGCGCCCTCGTACGGGTCGTTGTGGTTCTCGTCGTCGTGGTTGACGCCCACGATGTCCCACTGCCAGGGGACGTGCACCGCGGTGCCGTACCCCTCGACCCAGTCCGACCCGACGCGCCGGAGCGCCTGCCCCGGCCGGTCGTCGACCGGCGCCGTGGCGATCCAGACGCCACCGTCGAGTGGGCCGATCGTGACGTCGCGGACGGGCGCGGGAGTCGGACAGGTCGCCCATCCGCCGTCGACGGGCTCCAGCAACTCGCCGGAATCCGTGATCAACCAGGCATCCCCACTGGGTGCCACCTCCACGACGGCCGCACCGACGCCGTCGAACTCCTGCCAGCGCAGGCCCGTCCACCGCGCGACCTCATACCCACCCGGGCGAGGGTCCACGCCGACGATCCAGACCGAGCCTTCGGGACCGACGGCGATGTCGTTCGCTCGCCGCTCGCCGAACCTCATCCACTCGAAGATCTCGGGGTGCAGGCCAGACTCGTAGTGAATGCCCATCGGGGAACCTTCCTTCTCAACTCGAACACATCGGGGACGTGCTGCCTGGGCACGCCGGACGGTGGCTGTCACCGCACGAGGGTGAGGTCAGCGCGGGGCTCCGCGCCCGGATCGCAGGGCGAGGTACGCCTGATCGACGATCGTCATCAGCACCTCACTCCGCTCCATCGCCAGAAATCGACGGTCCCGCTCACCTGTCGTGGTGCCAGTGCACACCCGGGGCGATGACCGTCTGATGACATCGTGGTGCGTAGCTACAGCTATGTCAATAGGTTGTCCGAACATATTGCCTCTCGCGCAGCCCTAGACTCGCTGACGGGAGGTGACGGTGAGCTCAGCGGCATCCGATTCGGTCTCGACCGCGCTCGCCATCGTGCAGACGTCGCTCGAGTACGCCGGCACCGTGGCGTTCGCGATCTCCGGTGCGGTCGCCGCCGGCCGCAAGCAGATGGACCTGGTCGGGGTCGTGGTGCTGGCCTGCATCGTGAGCGTCGGCGGCGGCACCGTCCGCGACCTGCTGCTCGGCAACACGCCCGTGTTCTGGGTCGCAAACCCCACGTTCCTGCTCGTCGGCGCGGTCACCGCGCTCATCGTCGTGCCGCTGACGCGCACCCGCGCGCTCGACCTGCTGCGGCGCTACCGCATCGTGCAGGTGTCGGATGCCGCGGGCATGGCGCTCTTCGTCGTCGTCGGCACGAACGTGGCGATCCAGGCCGGGGCCGACCCGATCGCGGCGGCGATCGTCGGCGTGATCGCGGGAGTCGGTGGCGGCATCATCCGCGACATGCTCGCGAACGAGATTCCCGACGTGCTGCGCGGCGGGCAGTTCTACATCACGGCCGCGCTGATCGGCGCGCTCGTCTACGTGCTGCTGCTCGAGCTCGACGTGCCCGAGCTCGTGGTGTTCTGGGTGCCGATCGTGATCATCCTGGCGATCCGCATCGTCTCCGTCTTCACGCGCTGGGGCGTGCCGACGTTCGCGTACGACGCCCCGCCGACCGGGCAGCTGGCGAGGATCGATCCGGACGACCTGCGGCGCTGACGCCCACGCTGCGCTTCATGTCGAGGGCCGATTCTCGGTCTGAGGGCGATCGCTTCAGCCCTCAGGCGAAGCAGCGGCCCTCACGCGCACTCTGCGAACGGATACCCCGGACGGTCACCAGGTGTCCCAGTGCAGGACGTCCTGGAGCGGCCGACGACGTGCCGGCTTGAAGTCCGTGCCGATCGTGTAGGCGATGGGGAACAGGCCCGCCTGGGTGACCCGCTCGAAGGGGATGCCGAGCAGTTCGGCGACGCGCCGCTCGCCCTCGTCGGGGAGGTGCAGGGTCGTCCACGCCGAGCCGGGCCCGCGCTCACGGAGCGCGAGCATGAAGCTCCACACGGCGGGCAGGATCGATCCCCAGGCGCCTGCCTGCTCGTCGACCTGCGCGTCGTCGAGCCGACCGCGGATGCACGGGATGAGCATCATCGGCACCCGGTGGAAGTTGTCGGCGAGGTAGTCGGCCGAGTCGGCCACACGCCGGGCCTGACGGGCGCGCGCATCATCGGATGCGTAGGCCGGCGTCGGTGCCGCGCGGTACTCCCGGAAGTTCGCCCGGTAGACCTCCGCGATCGCCGCCTTCTTGTCGGCGTCCTCGACCACGACCCACTGCCAGCCCTGCCGGTTGGACCCGGTCGGTGCCTGCAGGGCGATCTCGAGGCACTCCTCGACGTCCGACCGCTCGACGGGACGATCGAGGTCGAGTCGCTTGCGGACCGACCGGGTCGTGGTGAGCAGCTGGTCCGCAGAGAGGTGCAGGGTCATCGCGCCAGTCTGACATACCGAGCGGTCGGTTCTCGCGGGCGGTCTCCGGAGACGACGAAACCCCCTCCGTGGAGGGGGTTTCAGCGAGGGGTACCGGTGGGATTTGAAACCTAATGCGGTAGCCAGCGTTGGCGACGCGGACGGCAGACACTCCTATGAAATCGCGGAAGTAGGGAGACGAACGGTCACCGCGAGTCACGCCAGTTCAGCGCGAAGTGTGTCCAGTGTGTGTCCACGAGCTACTGTGCCGGCGTGGTGCCCCAACGCTGGATGGTCGCTTCCACGTCCTTCATCCGGATGTAGAGGCAGCGCCCAGAGTCCGGCATGAGCACGAATCCGAACCTCTGGTAGAACTCAACCGCGCTGGCATTGATCGCATCAACCGCGATTGCCGCCGCCCCAACGTGCCTGGCAGCCTCAAAGCACTTTACGAAGGCATCCCGAAGTAGAGAGACTCCAAGGCTCTGACCCTGGAACCGCTGGTCCACCGCCAGACGCGCGATGAGAACGACGGGGATCGGGTTGGGCGCGTTTCGCCTCAAGCGACTTGGAGCGTGCTCATCGTTGGCTAGGGAGTACGAAGCAGTCGCGTAGTAGCCGACGACCGCCCTAGTCCCCTCCTCAGTCGTGACGAACGTCCTTGAGTTACCAGCTTGTTCGTTTCGGTAGGCGCGGCGAATGAGCCACTCATTGAGTGTCTCTTCACCACAATCGAAACCCTCGAGCTCGTCGTCAGGCTGGATCGCCCGCGGCCGCTGGAACGCCACTCAGTCGACGAAGACAGACGGCCGACTCAGCAGACTCGCAAGTTCCGCTATAGGTCGGGCCGGCGCATCCAACGCCTTGCTGAACTCATCCCAAGCTGCCTCAGACATGCGAAGTTCTTTCTCTGCCTTGATAACTTGGCGCGCTTGCTCTACAACCCGATTGACAGTGAAGTCAGTCAGAGACTGCCCAGAAAGGCTCGCAGCTTGCTCAATCGTGCTCTTCTGCTCCTCCGTGAGGCGAACATCGAGGCGCTCTTTCTTGATGGCTGCTGACATGTCAATAACTGTACGGCAAAACTCCGTACATAGCCACCAAAGCACCACATAGACCCCCCAAGGCCCAGCAAGAACCCAGCCTCGCGACAGCCCGCGCGGGGTGCGCTGGGATCGCTTCCCAACGCACCCCAACCGGATCAGTAGTCCCCGACATATCCGCGCTGATCGGCCAACCGCTTCGCGTGGTCGTACTGCTTCACCTCGCCAGCCGCGTGCTTGCGGATAACCCCGACGATCGTCTCCCCGTCAACGTCCATCACGAACGTTGACCCCTCGAGCGACACACGCTGCGAACCGGCCACGCTCCCAGCCGTGACCTTCGGCGCACGAACCAGGTTCGTCGTCGCCTCGAGCGCGCCCGGCGTCGAGTGCTTCAAACCAACCGTGTACCCCGCCCCGACCTGCTCACCGATCTCCGCGAACACCTTCGACGGGGACGCGATACCGAGCAGATCCTTCGCCCACTCGATCGCACCGCCCACGGTGTCAGTGATCGCAGACACCACGCTCGAGAACATCGACGTGATACCCGACGCCAACCCGCGGATGACATCCTGACCGGCGCTGTACAGGGTCGAGCCGAGGTTGCCGACAGCGGAACGGATACGCCCGGGAAGTTCTCGGAACCAGGTGATCGCGTCGCCGATACGGTCACCGACCGATCGAGCGAACTCTGACATGTTGCGGGCCACGTCGATCACGAACCGGCCCACGGTGCGGTTCACCTCGAGCACGATGTCAGCCACACGCCCGTACGCGTCCACCGACCGCGCGAGGTAGTCGATCACGCCGGGAAGCACCGCCTCAACCAGCGGCAGCACCTTCTCGCCCAGCTCGATGAGCTTCGGCACCGTTCGTTCGAGCGCTTCCCCGAGCTTCGGCCCCAACTCGCGGTTGAAGTCCTCCCAGATCGGCAACAGTTGGTCGTTGACGAACTGCATCACGGTCGTCAACGCGGGAAGCAACGCCTCACCGAACCGGGCCGACGTGTCAGCCGTCCGCGCGGCAAGGATGCGCTGCTGGTTCGCCAACTCGCCCGACGTGTTCTGGAAGTCACCCGCGGTCTTCGCGGTGCTCTCCAACAGCAACCCGTAGCGGGCCTGCTGCTTCTGCGCCTCCGACAACGGTTCGCCCTGCGCGGCAATGCCGTTCGCGAGGGCGTACGCCTCAACGGATGCCGCGGACAGGTCGATGCCGTAGCGCCGCAGCGGTTCTGTCTCGCCGGCAAGGCCAGACTGGAACAGTCGCAGCGCTTCCGCGACGTCGATGTTGAACACTGACGCGAAGTCGGTTCCGCGGCCCGTCAGCTGCTCGATGAACCCGGCAGGGTCTTCCTTCCGGATCGTCTGCGCGAACGCGGAGAACTGCGTCGCCAGGGCGTTGAAGTCAGCCTCGCTGAGTCCGAAGTCCGTGGCGGCGTTCTTCCCGATCGCCTCAATCTCGTCCGCGGCCTCACCGAACGACACCCGCACCGCATTGCGGGACTCGTTCAGCGCACTACCGAGCTCCACCGAACCCCGGATGTAGTCCAAGGCCGAGTCCCAACCGACCTTGACGACATCGAAGATCACCCCGGCGACACCGAGCGCGGCAATAGCACCAGCGATCGGACCCGCCAGCTTCCCAACGCCCGCGAGCATCGACCCGCCGAACGCGGCCGCACCCGTAGTACCCGCCTTCGCCCCGGCACCACCTGCGGCACCACCGAGAATCGCGGACATCTGTGAATTCGCACGGTTCCGGAACTCCGAAAAATCGGGCAGAACCTCAACCCATGCAGACTGCCAAGCTTCCGACATTGCTTCCTCCTCTTGCTACGGCGCCGGGAGGAAGCGCGTTCTGTTGAAAATCTCTTCTAGACACTCACGGTGCTACACAACACCGGATCAATCAGCCCATCGGGCTTCACACGACACCGGAAATGCCGTGCATGCTCGCCGTACTCGTCACCACCAACCCGGTGAAGGGTGAACCCAAAGACATCCACCGAAACCCCCGACATCAACCGTTCAGCCGCAGCCTGAATCGCCCCGGGTTTAGTGGAGGGCGAGTTCTCCCAGCTGCGGTTGCTGCTGGGGGTTGATCTCACGGTAGTACT
>ENA-ORCW01000096-ORCW01000096.1-marine-metagenome-genome-assembly--contig:-NODE-96-length-128365-cov-6.724129_pt1 | contig 128365 bp, 119 predicted proteins | sample MGYA00237784_ERZ508517 | MGnify/ENA primary metagenome ERZ508517 (study PRJEB26187, sample SAMN06268979) | marine metagenome | isolation source: Tt ae E1 feedstock associated aerobic enrichment on...
CCGTATCGGCGGGAAAAGCGCAACTTATCACGCCAAGGTCGCAGCCCGCTTCCATGCTCTCGCAGAAGCCGAAACCCAGCGCTTCGTCATCGTCGATGGTTTAGGAACTCCCGAAGACGTGCACGCACGCGTCCTGCAGGCGGTGCAGGACCGTTTGGGAGGGATATCGTGAGCTATCTCGGGCATGAGCAGGCATGGAGCGAATGGCGCGCCGCCATGGCCTCGCCACGCATGCATCACGCCTGGATCCTCGCCGGCAAGAAGGGCATCGGAAAAGCCGGTTTCGCCATGCAGGCCGCGCGCGAATTGGTGGCCGAACCAGGCGTCGAACAGCCGCAGGGCGATCATGCCGACATCATCACGCTCACCAATCTTCCCGCCAATAAGGACGAGGAAAAGAAGAAGGAGCAGGGCAAGCCCTTCCAGCTCAAACGCAATATCGCGGTCGACCAGATTCGTGAGATGCAGCATCGGCTGACAACCCGTCCGACGCTGGGCAGCCGCCGAGCGATCATCATCGATCCGGCCGACGACCTCGAAAAGGGAGCCGCCAACGCGCTGCTCAAGAGCCTGGAAGAGCCGCCCGTTGGCAGCTTTTTCCTGCTTGTCACCCATCGACCCGGGCGACTTCTTCCGACAATACGTTCCCGTTGCCGGGTCCTGAGCTTTCCCCAGCTGGACGAAGCTGCGCTGGAGACGATCCTCATGCGCGAAGCGCCCGAGGCGGACCAGGAAACTCGCCAGGCGGCGATTGCGGCCTCTGCCGGTTCTCCGGGCGCAGCGCTTGAATTCGTCGAGCAAGATCTTGGGAAGCTGCACAGCCTGATGCTCGATATCGTCCAATCGGGCGACCCCGATTTCACGCGACGCGGAAGCCTTGCCGATGCGATGGGCGCTCGTCCGGATCGCAACAGGCAATTGGCCGCGCTCGAATTGGCACGCTCCGTCGTCGCCTCGCAAATGCAGAATATCGAGCACCAGGCCATTCCCGGAGTGGTCGAAACCCATGCCGACCTGTCGCGCCTTGCCGCGCAGGCGCCGACCTATAATTTCGACGCCGGATTGCTGGTGATGGAAATCGGCACCTTGCTCACAAAGGTCGCTCCATCTAGTGCTCCCCGCGATGGCTGAGCCCTATTACCTTACCACCGCGATTCACTACCCCAATGGCAAGCCCCATATCGGCCATGCCTATGAGACCATCGCCGCCGACGTCTTGGCGCGCTTCAAGCGCCAGAGCGGGTTCGACGTGCGTTTCCAGACGGGAACCGACGAACACGGCCTGAAGATGGCGCAAAAAGCGCGCGACCTCGGGATGACTCCACGCGAACTGGCAGACGAGATGTCTGGCTATTTCCGCGCGCTGTTCGACCAGCTCGACATATCTTACGATCGCTTCATTCGCACGACGGAAGAGACTCACCACCGCTCAAGCCAGGCAATCTGGAAAGCGATGGAAGACAATGGCGATCTCTATCTCGATCGCTACGAGGGTTGGTACTCGGTCCGCGACGAAGCCTATTACGACGAAAGCGAACTTGTCGAAGGCGAAGGCGGGGAAAAGCTCTCGCCGCAGGGCACACCGGTCGAGTGGACAGTCGAGGAGAGCTGGTTCTTCCGCCTGTCGCGCTACCAGGAGCCGCTGCTGGCGCTCTATCGCGACAATCCGGACTTCATTCGTCCCGAAGGCCGTCGCAACGAAGTGATGCGCTTTGTCGAAGGCGGGTTGCGCGATCTTTCGGTCAGCCGCACCAGCTTCGACTGGGGCGTGAAGGTGCCAGGCGCCGAAGAACACGTGATGTATGTCTGGGTAGATGCGCTGACCAACTACATCACCGGCCTCGGTTATCCTGACCAGACAGGCAACTTCGCGAAGTTCTGGCCGGCAGACCTGCATTTGATCGGCAAGGATATCGTCCGCTTCCACGCAGTCTACTGGCCTGCCTTCCTGATGAGTGCGGGGATTGCCGTTCCCAAATCCGTGTTCGGCCACGGTTTCCTGCTCAATCGCGGGCAGAAGGAAAGCAAATCGCTCGGCAATGTAACCGATCCGGCGGAACTGGCCGACAAGTTCGGCGTAGACACTCTGCGCTACTTCCTGATGCGCGAGATTTCCTTCGGACAGGATGGAAGTTATTCCGAAGAAGCCATTGTAACCCGTTCGAATTCCGAACTGGCGAACAGCTTCGGCAATCTCGCCCAACGGACCCTCTCCATGATCTCCAAGAACATGGATGGGCAACTCGTACACTTCGAGACGCAGGGAGAAGACAAGGTCCTGCTCGACACGGTCCGGACGGCCTGCATGGAAGGCCTGCCGCAGGAATTCGACAGGCTGGCATTTTCGCAAGGCATCGATGAGTGGATGCGGGCGGTTTATGCTTGCAACCAATATGTCGACGAACAGGCACCCTGGGCGCTGCGCAAGACCGATCCCGAGCGCATGAAAGCAGTTCTGCAAACGCTGTTCATTGCCCTGCGCGACCTCGCAATTGCCATCCAGCCCGTCATTCCGGGCAAAACGGCAGCTTTGCTCGACCAGCTTGGCGTCGCACCTGGCGAACGAAGCTATGCGGATCTCGAAGGGGAAGGGTGGTTCCCCGCGCTTGTCGAGAGCGGCTTCACCGTTGGCAAGCCAACTCCGCTCTTCCCGCGCCTCGAATTGCCGGCTGAAGAGAGCGCTTGATGCTTGTCGATAGCCATTGTCACCTCAATTACGAGGGTCTGATCGAACGACAGGGCGATGTGCTCGACAATGCGCGTGCAGCGGGCGTGACGGCCTTCCTCAACATCTCGACGCGGCAGAGCGAATGGGACGATATCGTCGCCACGGCCGAGCGCGAAGAGGATGTTTGGGCCTCGATCGGAATTCATCCACATGAGGCGGACAAGCATGCCGACCTCGGCAAGGCGGCGCTGCTGGAGGCCGCAGAGCATCCGCGCGTGATTGCCATCGGCGAGACGGGCCTCGACTATTATTACGACAAATCGGACCGCACAGTGCAGCAGGACCTGTTCCGTATGCATATTGCCGTATCGCGCGAGACCGGACTGCCCCTGATCATCCACACACGCGACGCGGACGAGGATACGGCGCAAATCCTGGCCGAAGAGATGGAGGAGGCCGCTTTCCCCGCCCTGATCCATTGCTTCACCGCCTCACCCGAATTCGGTCGCAAGGTTCTCGACCTGGGCCTGACGATCTCGCTCTCAGGAATTGTGACCTTCAAGAATGCCCGCGAAATCCAGGAATTCGCGTCGGAGATCCCTTCGGACAGGCTGCTCGTGGAGACAGACAGCCCGTTCCTTGCACCGGTACCGCATCGGGGAAAGACGTGCGAGCCGGCTTTCGTGCGCAATACGGCGGAATTTGTCGCCAATCTGCGCGGTGAAACGCTTGAAGCACTTTCGGCCAACACGACGCGCAATTTCTACAAGCTGTTCTCCAAGGCAAAGGCGTGAAGCTGATAGTCCTCGGCTCCGGCACCTCAACGGGTGTCCCCAGGATCGGCAATGATTGGGGCGAATGCGACCCGAACGAGCCGAAAAACCGCCGCAGCAGGGTCTCGATCATCGTCGAGAACGAGGAAGGCAGGCGCGTGCTGGTGGATACTTCGACCGATCTGCGCAGCCAGCTGCTCGCGAACGAAATCGAGCGTATCGATGCGGTGTTCTGGACGCATGACCATGCCGATCATTGCCACGGCATCGACGATCTGCGCCCGCTTCGCTTCGGTCGGACTGCGCCATTGCCGGGTTTCGGATCGCGAGAGACGGTGCGCAAGCTGAAGAACCGGTTCAATTACGTATTTTCGGGCCAGTTCGGCTATCCAACGATTGTCGATATCCGCGATGTCGAAGAAATCAGGATCCATGCCGGGTTCGCCGTGGAATGGGTGGAAATGCCGCACGGACCGGTCACCAGCACCGGATTCCGCTTTGATGCAGACGACAAATCAATAGCTTATGCCACTGACTTCAGTGAAATTACCGAACAGATGGTAGAGACCTTCGAAGGTGTCGATATCCTCGTTTGCGACTGTTTGCGGCGCGAGCCACACCCAACACATGCCAGCCTAGCCATGGCGCTTGAGCTTGGAGATCGTTGTTCTGCGCGCAAGACCGTGCTGACACATCTCGACAAGAGCATGGATTACGCGACATTATCTGCCGAAACGCCGGATGACGTGCTGGTCGGCTATGACGGGATGGAGCTGGTGGCATGAGCACGCTGGCGGTGGTCTCGATCATTTCGCTGCTGGGCTGGATGGTGCTGGCGCTGGGCGCATATCGCGCGCATCGTGTGGGATTGCGCCAGACCATTGTTATGGCACTCATTTGGGGCGCCATCTTCCTGCTTGGCGTTGCGATATTCAGTGTAATAGAGATTGATTCCAACGAGATAGGACAGGAAGTTCCGACTGGCCCATCTCGCATTACTTAACATAATATATATTATCATCGCGATATGTCTGAGCAAATCAATCGCCTCCTCGCCATCATGGCCCGCCTCCGTGATCCGGAAAACGGTTGCGAATGGGATATCGCGCAGAACTTCAAGACGATAGCGCCGTACACGATCGAGGAAGCCTACGAAGTGGCCGACGCGATCGAGCGCAATGACATGGACGAGCTGCGCGGCGAACTGGGAGACCTGCTGCTCCAGGTCGTCTTTCATGCGCGCATGGCCGAAGAAGAAGGCAATTTCGCATTCGAAGACGTCGCCAAAGCCATTTCCGACAAAATGGAAGCCAGACACCCGCATATCTTCGGCGATGAGACTGGCGTGATGACCAAGGCGCGCTGGGAAGATCTCAAGGCCGCCGAGCGGGACCACAAGGGAGCCCAGAGCGCCCTGGATGGCGTCGCGGGCGCGCTACCGGCACTCTTGCGATCCGAGAAGCTCCAAAAGCGCGCTGCGCGTGTGGGTTTCGACTGGCCAGACCAACATGGTCCGGCAGAAAAACTCCAGGAAGAACTTGGCGAACTCGCGGATGCCACGAGCGACAACGAGCGACTGATGGAAGCCGGCGACCTGCTTTTTGCAGCAGTTAATGTCGTGCGTAGCTACGGAATCGCACCAGAAGACGCGTTGCGCGCAGCAAATGCCAAATTCGAGAAACGCTTCAGGCGTATGGAAGAAATGGCAGCCGAAGCCGGTGAGGATTTCCCAAAGCTCAGCCTTGAGGAACAGGAACGCTACTGGCTACGCGCCAAGCTGGAAGAACGGGATTAGGCGCCCAAAGCCTCGAAGCGGCCGAATTCCTTTTCGGTCAGCCTGACATCGATCTCCCGCAAGGGGCCACCATCACCCTCCCCACCATCGCGATCTTCTAGGACCTCACCATGCGCATAAAGCCAGGCGATGCGCTGGCCATCCGTCACGGGAATTGAGAGCGTGTGCAGGCGCGCGCCCTTGGTGAGCACTTCACCGAGCCGCTCAAGCAAGTGCTCCACGCCGAAGCCCGTCTCGGCCGAGATCGGCAATATGTCTTCATTCTGGCTGGCAACCTGCCCAAGTTCCTCGCGCCGTTCCTCATCGAGCAGGTCCCATTTGTTCCAGACCTCAATGATCGGCATCGCGCTCTCGCCCTCCTCGCCATCGATCACATCGAGTTCCTTGAGGACATGCAGCACTTGCGCCTTCTGCACATTGCTGTCTGGATTGGCGATATCGCGAACATGCAGGATGATGTCCGCGGCCGAGACTTCTTCCAGCGTGGCGCGGAAGGCCGCGACCAGCTGCGTCGGCAGGTCCGAGATAAAACCCACCGTATCGGACAGGATCGCCTTTTCGACGCCCGGCAGGCCGATCGCCCGCATGGTCGGATCAAGCGTGGCGAAGAGCAGGTCCTCCGCCATGACCTCAGCGCCGGTGATCCGGTTGAACAGGGTCGACTTCCCAGCATTGGTGTAACCGACCAGCGCGATCACGGGCCATGGCGCCCTTCCCCGCCGCTTGCGATGCAATTCTCGGGTCTTGCGAACCTGTTCGAGCTCGCGCCGCAATTTGCCCATGCGGTTGCGGATCATCCGCCTGTCGGCCTCGATCTGCGTTTCGCCGGGACCGCCGAGGAAGCCGAAACCGCCACGTTGGCGTTCAAGGTGGGTCCAGCTACGGACAAGGCGGCTCTGCTGGTAATCGAGATGCGCCAGTTCGACCTGCAAACGACCTTCCGCCGTCGAGGCACGCTCACCGAAAATCTCGAGGATCAGGCCCGTCCGGTCGATGACCTTGCGCTTCAGCTTGTCTTCCAGGTTACGCTGCTGGATCGGCGAAAGCGCGCCATCCACGATGACAAGCTCGGCCTCGTTCAATTCGCAATCGGAAAGGATGCGCTGCACCTGGCCTTCACCGAACAGCGTGTTCGGCCGCACATCGCGGATCGGCAGGACATAGGCTTCGGCGACCACGATCCCGATGGCCAAAGCGAGGCCCTTGGCTTCTTCTAGCCGCGCATCGGGATCCTGCCCCTGGCGCTGCCCCCTGATATCCGGGCACACGACAAGCGCCCGCGCACCGCGGGTTACCTCGCCCTCGACATCTTCATTCTCGAAAATCAGGCGCTTGTGCCTTCCTTACTCGTCATCCTCGTCATCGAAATCGCCAGTCAGGTCCACATGAGTGGCCGGCTGAATCGTCGAGACGGCATGCTTGTAGGCCAATTGCACGAATCCTTCACGCTCGAGCAGCATGCAGAACAAGTCAAAGCTTGCGATCCGACCCTGGAGCATGACCCCGTTGACGAGGAACATGGTCACCTGCACCTCGGCTTCGCGGACCCGCGTCAGGAAAATGTCCTGCAACAGGCGTTGCTTGCGATTGCCCTCAGCCATCGTGCCGAACATGTCGGCATCGACCGGCTGGCTCGGCATGATGGTCGAAATTGCGTGCTTATAGACCAGTTGCGACTGACCGTCCCGGCGCAAGAGGATGGAGAAATTGTCGAACCAGGTGACGATCCCCTGCAACTTCACGCCTTTCACCAGGAACATGGTGACGGGAAGTTTTTCCTTACGCAGGTAGTTGAGGAACAGGTCCTGGAGATTGCCCGACTTGGCATTGCCGACTGCATTGCTTGCGGATTCTTGCGAGCTGGCCGCTGACCGCGGACGCGCAGACAAAGTTGACCTGGTCATATTTTGACTCCTGTTTTTGGCGACCGTCGATCGCAGTCGCATTCTGGCTCGCCGATATGACAAGTATCTGACAGCCGATTGTTCTAAATTTCCGCCCTCTCCCGGAACGTGACCATCAACGGGAGAATCAACGGGATGCAGTCTACTCCTTGTTGTCGGCCTTGTCCTCCATTTCCTTACGATCCCCCATGCCGAGGATCTTCAGCTTCCGGTGCAAGGCCGACCGTTCCATGCCGATAAACCCGGCTGTCTTGGAAATGTTTCCAGAAAAACGCCGAATCTGGATACGCAGATATTCGCGTTCGAAACTTTCTCGCGCTTCGCGCAGCGGAACACCCATCAGAGAGGATATCCCTCCTCCGCCATCTCCAGACCCGCCAGTTATCTCTTCCGGCAACATCTCGGGTCCGATCTTGCCGAACTTGTCGCGCGGCGCGAGGATCACGGTGCGTTCCACCACATTGCGCAACTGCCTGACGTTGCCCGGCCAGTCATAGGCCTGCAGCGCCGCCATCGCCTCGGGCGTTACCGAAGGCGGCTGCAGACCTTGTTCGCGCGCATATCGGGTGAAGAAATGATCGGCCAAAGAGGGGATGTCCTCGCGGCGCTCCGCCAGTGACGGGATCGCGATCGGCACGACATTGAGCCGGTAATAAAGGTCCTCGCGAAAGCGTTTCTCGGCAATTTCGGCTTCAAGATCCTTGGCCGTAGACGACACCACGCGCACATCGACACCGACTTGCCGATTGCCGCCGACACGCACGAAGCTCTGGTCTGTCAGAACGCGCAGGATCCGCGCCTGCGTGTTGAGCGGCATGTCTGCCACTTCGTCGAGGTAGAGCGTTCCGCCATCGGCCAGTTCGAGCAGGCCCGGACGCACCAGCTTGCCATCTGCTTCCTCGCCGAACAGCTCCTGTTCGAACCGCTCGGGTGTGATGCGCGCAGAATTGACGGTGACGAAGGCCTTGTCGGCGCGCGGGCTCCAGGCATGAAGCAGCCTTGCGGCAACTTCCTTGCCCGCGCCGTTGGGTCCGCTGATCAACACACGGCTGCCGGTATTGGCGACACGCTTCAGCGTGGCGCGGACCTGGTTGATGGCATTCGAGTTTCCGGTGAACTCGTCATGCGCAACAAAGCCTTCGCGCAGGCGTGCATTTTCGCGGCGCAGACGTTCCGTTTCGGTCGCCCGTTCGACGAGGTGAAGCAGGCGCTCTGCCTCGAAAGGCTTTTCGATGAAGTCCATGGCACCGCGGCTGACGGCGGAAACGGCGGTGTCGATATTGCCGTGGCCGGAAAAAATGATCACCGGCAGTTCGGGCTCGCGCGCCTTGATCGCATCGAGTACTTCGAGCCCGTCCATCGGGCTGCCGTGGAGCCAGACATCGAGCAGGACGAGGCTCGGACGGCGCTCGTCGACTTCGGCGATGGCAGACTTGCTGTCACCCGCCGTTCGACATTCATAACCCTCATCGGACAAGACGCCCGCAACCAGTTCGCGAATGTCCTTTTCGTCGTCCACCACAAGGATGTCGAGCGCCATTACATTTTCTCCTTACGCGTCATTCGCGTCATTCCGCAGCCTCGCTATCGCTACCGCTTTCCATCGGACGGAAGGCGAACTGCATGCTCGCAACCGTTCCGCCATCGGGATCGGGCGTGAAGGTCAATTCGCCGCCATGTTCCTCGACAATCTTCTTGACGATGGCGAGACCAAGTCCGGTGCCCTTCTCACGGGTCGTGACATAGGGCTCCATAATGTTCTCATGGCTGCCGGGCAGACCGATACCGTTGTCGCGCACGATCACGCGCAGGTACGGCCCTTGCTCTTCAACGCTTACCGCCACCTTGCCGCGATAATCTGGTTCGGCATCCCTGTGCTTTGCGTCGATCGCCTCGGCCGCGTTCTTGAGCACATTGGTCATCGCCTGTCCGAACTGATGACGGTCGCATTCGACCGGCCCGATCCCCTCCCCCGCCTCGAAGCTATAGGTGATTTCGGGATGGGCAACTTCCTGGAGGAACAGGGCCTGACGCACCAGATCGACCGCATCCTCGGAGCGGAAGACCGGCTTGGGCAGGCGCGCGAAGGAGGAGAATTCGTCGACCATCTTCCTCAGGTCGCCGACCTGGCGGATGATGGTGCCGGTGAGCTCGTCAAACAGTTCGGCATCGGATTCGATCTGCTTACCGTAGCGACGCTTGAGCCGCTCTGTCGCCAGCTGGATCGGCGTGAGAGGGTTCTTGATTTCGTGCGCAATGCGCCGCGCAACGTCCGACCAGGCGGCCTGGCGCTGATCGAGCAATTGCCGGGTAATGTCTTCAAAGGTGATGACATAGCCTTCGGTGGCAGGCGAAAGCTTCACCGCCAGCGTCAGCAATTCACCATCCTTGCTGTACTGAACCAGGCCGTTGCTCGCACCGTTCTGCACCAGTGTCGCGATCTCCGGTGCGATCTCTTCCAGCTTGAGCCCGACAGGCGTCGGTCCGGCTCCGTCTAGCAGGAGATCCTGCGCGGAGCTGTTCATCAGCTGCACCTCACCCTCGGCATTGATCGAGATGATCCCGGCCGTGATCGATTGCAGCACCGCCTCGATAAAGGCACGCCTTTCGCCCAGCTGCCGGTTGGCGCCGATTAGCGCGTCGGTCTGCCTTTCAATCTGCGAAGACATGCGGTTGAAGGCCCGATTGAGCAGGCCGATTTCGTCCGGCCCGGTCCGGCCGGCAACGCGCATGGAGTAGTTGCCACTACCGATTTCGCGCGCCGCAGCCGCCAGCTCCGCCAAGGGCTTTACCTGCCTGTCGGCGAAACGCAGGGCGGCCCAGACTGCCAGGCTTACAAGCGCGAGCGCCACGGCAAACAGCGCAAGGTTGAAGCGCAATTGAAGAACGCGCGCGCGCTCTGTCAAAGCCGCATAGGAATCGACCACGCTTTGCGCCCGTTCCCATTGGTTGAGTGCCTCGGGTAGCGTATCGCGGGTGATGTACAGGAACAGTCCGGCATCGCGATCCAGTGGAGTCACGGCCTCGATCCGTTCGGCACTTGCCCTGACAACAACGTCCTGGCCACCCATCAGGCTGGCCACCATTTCTTCGGTCACGCGATCGACAGCATCATATTCTTCGGGAGCCGCAAACGCGACGGTGCGCAACTCGCCATCGGAGGCGAGTTGGAGGATCGCACTTCCGCTCAGCTCACGCGAATAGACCTGCAGGAAATACTGGTCCTCGAAGCGCGGCGATTGCATGGGTATGCTTTGCAGGACGAAACGCACGTCGCTCGCCATGGCAACAGCTTCCTGCCCGACTTCGCGCTGGTTCTCGTCATAATAGCCACGCGCCAACGAGTTCGCGTTCTCCAGGATGCCGCGTTGCTGGTCGGAGAACCAGAATTCGACGCCCGACTGAAAGAGTATGGACGCGAAGACGGCCACAAACAGCGTCGGCACCGCTGCGATTAGCGAGAAGAAGAATACAAGGTTCACATGCAGGCGGGCCGAGGTGCCCCCTGCCCGGCGAATGGCAATGCGCCGGCCCCATAGGACAATCAGTCCCAGAGCAGGGATCAGCGTACCAATGAGCATCGCCGCCGCCTGCGCCGAGGGGACGAGCTCGCCCGGATCGGTCATGCTGGCAAGCGAAAGATAGGAGACGAAAAGCATCACCGCGAGAGCGATGGCGCAGAGAATCTCCAGCCACATGAACAAGTTGACGTGACGTGCCGTGACCTGTGCGCGGCGCCACCAGCGGGGCAACCGCCGCGAGGTGCTTGTTGAAGCGGAAGATGGCAGGTCGGCGTCAGTCACGTTGCATGGTTACAACGCCCCTGTTGCCGATTTGCAAGACCTTTATGATGACAATCCCTGTTTAGCCTTCCCGGTTGAAGCGATCGGGGTCGATTTCCAGTTCCGAGAGGCGCTTTCGCAAGGTGTTGCGATTGATGCCGAGCACTTGCGCAGCGCGCAGCTGGTTGCCGCCAGTCTTGGTCAGCGCATGTTCGAACAGTGGCTTCTCAAGAACTGCAAGCGCGCCGTGATAGAGATCGCCTTCCGCCAAGTCGGCCGTATCGAGCCAATCGGAGATGGCCTCTCCGATATCACTGTGAATCGGGCCGACCGCTTCTGCGGCCGTAGTGTCGAGCAGGGCAGAAACCGCTGCGGCGTCGATCTCCTCTTCACGCGCCAGCAGGGCGGCACGGAACATGAAATTGCGTAGTTCGCGGACATTGCCGCGCCAGGACTGACAGGCAAGAAGCTCTGCAGCATCGCGTGAAAGCCGACGCTGCGGCAGGCCTTCCTTGGATGCGCGGCGCAGGAAATGGCGGGCCAGCGCCTCGATATCGTCGCGCCTGTCGCGCAACGGGGGAAGCCTGATAGGAACCACGTTGAGGCGGTAGTAGAGGTCTTCGCGGAACAGCCCATCCGCGATCATCGGCTCGAGATTGCGATTGGTCGCAGCGACAATGCGGACATCGACAGCGATTTCCTGATCCCCGCCAACACGGCGAATCCTGCCCGACTGCAACGCGCGCAGCAGGCGCGTTTGCGCCTCGGGCGGCATGTCTCCGATTTCGTCGAGGAACAAGGTTCCGCCCGACGCCTGCTCGAACTTGCCGATGTTGCGGCTGGTCGCCCCGGTGAAAGCGCCCTTCTCATGGCCGAACAGTTCGCTTTCGATCAGTTCGCGCGGAATGGCGGCGGTATTCACTGCCACAAAGGGACCTGAGCTGCGTGAGCCAAGCTGATGGATCGCCTCCGCGACCAGTTCCTTGCCGGTACCGGACTCGCCGAGGATCAGCACGGTCAGATCGTTGCGCAGGACCCGCGTGATCATGCGGTAGACTTCCTGCATGGGCTGGCTTCGGCCAATCAGCGGCAGGCCCTCTCCAGGGTCGCCCTCCCCCTCGCCCGGCTCGTCGCGCGAGGAAGCAGCCTGGATCGCCGCCTTTACCAATTCATCCAGGTCGAACGGCTTGGGGAAATACTCGAACGCTCCGGTATCGGTCGCGCGAACGGCAGTATCGAGTGTGTTCTGCGCCGACAGGATGATGACGGGCATCTTGGGATATTGCTCATGCACCTTGCCAAGCGTCTCGATCCCGTCGCCATCGAGCAAGATCACGTCGGTGAGCATCACGTCATATTCATTCTGCATGAGCAGACGGTCGCGATCGGCGATCTTGTCGCAGCGATCGACGGTGAATGCCTCATCTTCCAGAGCCGCCATGATGACCATGGCAATAGAGGCGTCGTCCTCCACCAGCAGTGCGCGTCTCGACATGAGTCTCCCTTATTTCGCCATCGGCAGGTGCACGCGGAAATGCGTCCACCCGTTCGCGTCATCCCGTTCGTGACTGATCCGTCCATCCATGTCGCGCACCAGCTTCTGCACCAGCGCAAGGCCAAGACCCTGCCCGTTCGGCTTGCTCGACACGAAGGGTTCGAAAATATGCTCCTGCACAGCGGGATCGATGCCCGGACCGTTATCGCTTATCTGGATCTCGATCGGCAACTTCACCGGGCGGCCCAGCCTGATAACATTCATCACCAGCCCGCTGACGAAGCGCGTGCGTACGATTACCTGCGGCTGCGTTCGCCCGGCACAGGCATCACGCGCATTGGAAATCAAGTTTATGAGGACCTGCACCAGCGCGCCTTCATTGGCGATGACATTTGGCAGCGAGGGATCGAACTCCTCGCGTAGGTAGAATTCGCCCTTGGAAGCCGCTTTTACGGTATCGATGGCCCGGTGGATTGCCTCATGCAGGTTGAGCGGCCCGACCGGCTCCGCCTTTTCGCGGCCAAGCCGTTGCATCCGGTCGATCAGCTGGGCAATGCGGTCAACCTGGTCGGCGATCAGGTTGGTGAGGTCGCGATCTTTTTCCTCAAGCTTGCGGGAAAGCAGCTGCGCGGCACCGCGGATCGCCGCAAGCGGATTCTTGATTTCGTGCGCCAGCACCGCCGGACCGCGCAGGCTGGCCCTGCGATCCTCATCCCCGAAGCGTTCGCCCTGCCCCGAATCCGAGAGCGTCACCACGCGCCAGCCCGGATGCGATTGCATGGTAGAAATGGTCAGGTTGACGGAGACTCGCTTGTCTTTGACCTGCAGGCTCAGACCGCGAGCAATCAATTGAGCGTCGCCAGAACGCAGACGGTCGGCGATACCCTCCTCCCCGAAATCGAGGACTTCGAGCAGGTCCTCGCCAAGAAGTCGGCGGGATGACTTGCCGATCAGGCTCTCGGCCGCCGGATTGACCGATCTTATCGTGAGGTCCGGCCCGACCAGAACCAGGCCGAAGGTAAGGCCTGAAATCTGGTCCTGTGCCGCCGGATAATCCTCGAGGATCTCGTTCACGCGGCGCGGCGCCTCAGGAAAGGTTCGTAAAATCGCTCGATTTCACCCAGCACTTGCTGAGGATCGTCAATGAAATTGGCCTTGTTGCGGAACTCGGCCGAGCCATGCATGCCCTTGGTGTACCAGCCCAGGTGTTTGCGAGCGATCTTGACCCCGACATTGCTGCCATAATGTTCGAGCATCGCATGGTAATGCTCTGTCAGGACTCGATATTGTTCATCGAATGAGGGCGTTTCGAGCTTCTCACCCGTGCGCCACCAATGCATCACCTGGCCAAGCAACCACGGCTTGCCATAGGCACCGCGTCCGATCATCACGCCATCAGCGCCGGACTGTTCCAGGGCCATGGCTGCATCCTCGATCCCGCAGATATCGCCATTGACGACGACCGGGATCGACACGGCCTCCTTCACCTTGCGCACGAAGCTCCAGTCTGCCGAACCCTTGTACATCTGGTTGCGGGTGCGGCCGTGGACGGTGATCATCTTCACGCCGAGGTCCTCGGCAATGCGCGAGAGCTCGGGCGCGTTGAGGCTTGCATGGTCCCAGCCCATGCGCATCTTCACCGTTACCGGCACCGAAACCGCCTTGACCGTCGCTTCCATGAGCTTCGTGGCGAGCGGCACCTCACGCATCAATGCGGAGCCGGCATATTGCCCTACCACCTTACGCACTGGACAACCGAAATTGATGTCGATGATCGCTGCGCCATTGCCTTCCTGCAGCTTGGCCGCTTCGGCCATGCTCTCAGGGTCGCAACCGACCAGCTGCATGGATACCGGATCCTCGATCGGCGCCCATTCGGCCTTCTGGACAGACTGTCGGGTTTCGCGAACGGCCGCCTCGCTGGCGATCATCTCGGTCACGTTGAGGCCGGAGCCATAACGCCGCACAAGCTCCCGGAACGGCCTGTCGGTCACGCCCGTCATGGGCGCGAGCACGACCGGGCAGTCGATCCGCACCGGACCGACCTCGATCGGCTTCATGGCCGGCGGGGTAGGAAGAGACGATTTTTCCATGCTGTGCCTAAATAATAGGCAGCGCATAGTGGATTGCGACCCCGCCTGCAAGTCGCTAGCGCCCCATGCGCATGACGGACGTTCCTGCATCCTCCCGACCTACGCTGGCAGCGGTGATTGTTGCCGCTGGCAAGGGGTTGCGCGCGGATCAGCCCCTCCCCAAGCAATTTGCCAACTGGCGGGGCAAGCCGGTGCTGCGCCATGCGGCGGATAGCTTGAAGGCGGCGGGGGTAAGCCGGCTGTGTGTCGTTATTCCCGAAGGCGCCGGTGATCTGGTTGAGGAGATGCTTGCGGGGCTCGAGCAAGTCGTGCTCGTTACCGGCGGAGCTTCGAGGCAGGATTCTGTTCGCGAAGGTCTTGAGGCGTTGGAAGGCGCATCACCCGATCTCGTCCTGATCCACGATGCCGCGCGGCCCGACTGCCCCGCAGAAGTGGTCGACAGGCTCGTGAGCGCCCTCGCCTCCTCCCCGGCGGCAATTCCAGTCCTGCCAGTGGTCGACTCCATGATCGAGACTGACGGGACACTGTTGCGGGCCAAGGCGGATCGCGACGCCTTGCGCCGCGTGCAGACCCCGCAAGCCTTCCGTTTTGCCGATATCCTGGCGGCACACCGCGCTTGGCAAGGACCGAGCGATGCCGGGGACGATGCGCAGGTGGCCCAAGCGGCCGGACTGGAAGTCTCTCTTGTCGATGGGGATGAAAGACTTCACAAGCTCACCTTCGCGGAGGACTTTCGCGACAATCTCGGGCAAGGTTGCACCATGATCAGGGTCGGAACCGGATATGACGTGCATCGCCTTGCTGCCGGGGAAGAACTCTGGCTGTGCGGAGTGCTGGTCGAGCACGACAAGGGCCTGTCAGGACATAGCGATGCCGACGTGGCTCTGCATGCTGTGGTCGATGCGGTGCTCGGCGCGGCAGGCGAAGGCGATATCGGCCAGCATTTTCCGCCCAGCGATCCGAAATGGAAGGGCGCGCCCTCCTCGCGCTTCGTTGAGCATGCTGTCTCGCTTGCAGCGGCCAAGGGCCTCACCGTTGGCAATGTAGACCTGACGCTGATCTGCGAGGCGCCCAAGATCGGGCCATATCGGGATCGCATGAAGGTGCAGCTTGCCGGGTTGCTGGGGGTTCACATAGACTCGGTCAATATCAAGGCCACCACTACCGAGCGGCTTGGCTTTACCGGCCGCAAGGAAGGCATCGCAGCGCAGGCTGTCGCCACGCTAGTCGCGAACCAATGAACGGAGCCGCATCATGAAGAAGCTGATCGCCTGTCTTGCCCTGGGAACGGTGGCCATTTCCCAGCCAGCAATGGCACAGAATCTCGACCTCGACCTGACCGAGGAGGAATGGACCAACCTCGCCCGCTACGCCATGCCGGGCGCCTTTCGCGGTTTGCAGCGGGGCTGCGGCTCCCAGCTTCCCGATGATGCCTATATTCATGCCCAGGGAAGCGAATTACTGACGCGCCTCGAGGCTTCGGCCCTCGGCACTCAGGATATGGCGATCGATGCGTTCATGAAGGTCGCCCCGACCAATGACCAGGGGATGAAAGAGGTTCTCGGCGCCATGCCGCCCGAAACACTGGGGCCCTTCCTCAACGAAATGGTTGCCGGGATGGTCGCCTCGCAGATCAAGCCCGATCAGTGCGTCACCGCAGACCGCGTTCTTGCCCTGCTCGACCCGCTACCAGCGGAAAATCTTGCCGCACTTGTCGGCGTGATTGTGGTCGAAGTGCAGAAAGGCGATGCGGAACAAGCGCCAGCGGAAGTGCAGACAGAGGTCGAATAGTGCAAAGCGTTCTCCCCAATGAAGTTGTCGACCTCGCCCGCCGCGTGGTCGATGAAAACAAGGCAGCGGGCCGCAAGATTGCGCTGGCGGAAAGTTGCACTGGTGGCCTCGTTGCCGCCGCAATAACAGAAATTCCGGGCAGTTCAGCGGTGCTCGACCGCTCTTACGTCACCTATTCGAACGAGGCCAAGATCGACTGCCTCGGCGTCTCCAGCGAGATCATCGAAACTTTCGGTGCCGTCTCTGTGGCCTGCGTCTACGCCATGGCGCAGGGCGCGCTGGAAAGCTGCGATGCGGATATTGCCGTAGCGATCAGCGGCATTGCCGGGCCGGAAGGCGGGAGCGAGGAAAAACCTGTCGGCACGGTGGTCTTTGCCCGGCTTGAGCGCGGGAAGGAAAAGCCCGAAGCGGAAAACCAGCTCTTCGATGCGCGCGAACGCGGCGATGTGCGGCTTCAGGCGACGCTTTGCGCGCTGGAATTGCTGCTGCCGTAAAGCTCTTCAGCCCGCGTTTCGAACGCGGCGACCATCTTGCGGAATGCGCGGTCGATATATTGCCCGGCCAAGGCCTCGAACATCATGTTCTTGAAGCTGAAATCGACGCTGAAGAACAGCTCGCAGCCGCCATCTTCGGTCGGCGTGAAGGTCCACAGATTGTCCAGATCGCGCAGCGGCCCGTCGATATAGTGCACTCGCACCATGTTCGGCCGTTCCTTTTCCACTTTTGAGGTGAACTTCTCGCGCAGAGCCTTGAAGCCGACCAGCATGTCCGCGGTCAGGCCTGTTTCGGTATTGTCACGTACGCGCGTCGCCACCACCCAGGGCAGGAATTCCGGGTACTTGCCGACATCGGCGACGATGTCGAACAACTGCTCCGCCGAATAGGGAAGCGTCCTTGTCTCGCGAATGGAGGGCATCAGGCTTGCTGTTTCCTGATACGCTCCTCCCGAGCAGCCTTCATCTCCGCAAAGTCCTCACCCGCATGGTAGCTCGATCGGGTCAGTGGGCTGGAGGCGACCTGCAGGAAACCCTTGGCCCGCGCCACCGCGCCATAGGCATCGAAGACCTGCGGGGTTACGAAGTCTTCCACTTTCGCATGCTTTGGCGTGGGCTGGAGATATTGCCCCATGGTCAGGAAATCGACTTCGGCGCTGCGCATGTCGTCCATCACCTGGTGGACTTCCAGCCGCTGCTCACCAAGGCCAAGCATGATGCCCGACTTGGTGAAAATCAGCGGGTCGTGGCGCTTGACCTCTTCAAGCAGGCGCAGCGACGCGTAATAGCGCGCGCCAGGGCGGATGGTCGGGTAAAGCCGCGGAACCGTTTCGAGATTGTGATTGTAAACGTCCGGGCCCGCTATGCAGATGGCTTCAACCGCTTCGCGCATTTTGCCGCGAAAATCGGGCGTCAGGATCTCGATCGTGGTGTCGGGCGTGGTGCGACGCAAAGCCTCGATCACCTTGACGAACTGCCCCGCCCCGCCATCGGGAAGGTCGTCACGGTCGACCGAAGTGATGACGATATGCTCCAGCCCCAACTTGGCAGCCGCAGTCGCCACATGCTCGGGCTCGAGCGGATCGACAATGCGCGGCATGCCGGTCTTGACGTTGCAGAAGGCACAGGCGCGCGTACACACATCGCCCAGGATCATCACGGTGGCGTGTTTCTTGGTCCAGCACTCCCCGATATTGGGACAGGCTGCTTCCTCGCACACCGTGTTGAGACCCAGATCACGCATTAGCTGGCGCGTGGACTGGTAGCCCTTGCTGACGGGCGCCTTCACCCTGATCCAGTCGGGCTTGCGCAGGCGGCCTTCCGGCTTGGACGTTTCCGGAGCGGAGGATAGGTCGTTCATGCTGGCCCACTTAGTGAACACCCATGCCAGTGGCAATGGCCCTGACCCTCGGCATGGACCAAGGAACAGGCTTGCCTCAACTTGTGACACGCGGCAGATGAACCCACATGATCGAGCCTACTCCCGAACTTTCCGAACTCCTTTCCGGCTATCACCGCTTTCGTGAGGTAGGCTGGAAACCTGAGCGCGAACGCTGGGCGACGCTCAAGGAAGGCCAGCAACCGCGGGTCATGGTGATTTCCTGTTCGGACAGCCGGGTCGATCCCTCGCAGATATTCGACGTTAATCCGGGCGAACTTTTCGTCGTCCGAAATGTCGCCGCGCTGGTCCCGCCTTTCGAGACCACACCGGGCCATCATGGAGTCTCGGCAGCGCTCGAATTTGCTGTTCAGGTTCTCAAGGTTCGCGAGATCATGGTCATGGGCCACGGCCTGTGCGGTGGCTGCCAGGCCGCACTAACCAAGAGCATGGAAGGTGCCGAACCCGGCCGGGGTGGCTTCGTGCATGACTGGATTTCACTTCTCGACAAGGCGCGGGATGAAGTCGCCGCCCAACACGGCACCGAAGGGCGCAAAGCGGAACGTGCGATGGAAATGGCCGGCGTGAAGGTCAGCCTGGAAAACCTGCGGACTTTCCCCTGCGTCCAGGCGAAGGAAGCCAGGGGCGCCCTCACCCTGCGCGGGGCCTTCTTCGCCATTTCCGATGGCGTCCTGCACCTGCTTGACGAAAAGACCGGGAAGTTCGCGCCCGCTTGAGCGCTTGCGACTTTGCCGCGGCAGGGCCATGTAGCTTGCCATGCCGGAACAAGTTCTCAAGAATATCGCCCTGCTGATCGATGCCGACAATGCCAGCCATGCCGGGATCGACCCGGTACTGACAGTGCTGGCAGAGCTGGGGCAAGTGAATATCCGCCGCGCTTACGGCAATTGGGCCAAGCCCGCGCTCAGCAACTGGAACAAGATCACCCACCGCTTCGGCCTGCAGCCCATGCAGCAATTCGACCTCACCAAGGGCAAGAACGCCACCGACATGGCGATGACCATCGACGCCATCGACCTGCTTTACGATGGCAAGGTGGACGGCTTCGGGATCATGAGTTCGGACAGCGATTTCACCCCGCTGGTCACGCGGCTGCGGCAGGACGGACTGATCGTCTACGGCTTCGGCATGGCCAAGGCGCCCGAGGCCTTCAAGACCGCCTGCACCCGTTTCATCGATGTCGAACAGCTGATCCGCACCCATGCCGCCGACGATACCAGGGCGCAGAGCGGCAGCCCGCTTGACCCCGAACTGATCGACCTGCTGGGAGCAGCGTGGAAAGCATCGAGCCGCGACGACGAAGGCTTTGCGCGGCTACACGAGGTCGGCCAGATCGCCGGCAATCGTTCAAGCTTCGATGTCCGCAATTACGGCTTCAAGCGCCTGTCCGACCTGATGCGTGCGGCAAGCGACCATTTCCTGATGGAACGGCGCGACGACAAGCAGCTTTACGTCAAGCGCCTTCGCTGATCACCAAGAGCTGATTACACGCCGCATTGCGCGGTACCCACCCCATCGTAGACCACGCGGTCCCAACGGTCGCGCAGGCTGATGGAACCCTCGTAGTCCATCGTTTCCATGCCTGACTGCTCACCATCGCCGGCAACTTCGAGGCGCAGCGAGTATTCGGTGCCATTGTAAAGCGAGCGCGTACCGTAGGGCAGTTCGCGCGCGCCGGGATCGGCGGCGAAGCGGATCACCTCGCCATCCACCTTCATGAAGGCATCGGCTTGCCGCGCGATAACGCGCGCACCCAGGCTGGTTCCGGGCGCATAGGCACAGGAAGCGCCGAACATGTCGTGCTTCTCGATATCGGGAAACAGGATCGGTTCAGGTACCACTTCGCGCAGCGGAGGTTCGGAGCCATTGACCGCCTCTACATCGGCAATGGCCTGCTCCTCGATCATCTCCTGCTCACCTTCATCGACCTGCTGCCCGCAAGCGGTGCAGGCTAGTGCCAACAGTGCCACCGCAAAACGCATCAATGCCTCCCGAAAAGCTTTTCGACATCTTCCATGGACAGCTTCACCCAGGTCGGACGGCCATGATTGCATTGGCCGGAGCGCGGCGTGTTCTCCATGTCGCGCAGCAGGGCATTCATCTCGGTCACATTGAGTGTACGCCCGGCCCTTACCGATCCGTGACAGGCCATGGTTGCCAGCACATATTCGATCTTCTCGCCCAGCAGCAGGCTCTCGCCATGCTTTGCGATGTCATCGGCAAGATCGGTCAGCAGCGCTTTGGGGTCGGCCTTCTTGAGGGATGCGGGCATGGCGCGCACGAGCATGGCAGCCGGGCCGAAACGTTCGATCATGAGGCCCAGCTCGGCGAAGCGCTCGGCCTGCTGTTCGAGCCGGTCGCATGACGGTTCGTCCAGCTCCACCACTTCGGGCATGAGCAAGGCCTGGCTTGCGGCTACCTTGTCCCCAGCCCCCGCCGCCCGAAGCCGTTCCAGCGTCAAACGCTCATGCGCGGCATGCTGGTCCACGATGACGAGGCCGTCTGACGCTTCTGCCACGATGTAAGTGTTGGCGATCTGCCCGCGCGCGATCCCAAGCGGGAATTCCTCCGCATTGTCGGGCAGGTCTTCCGCCACTTCCGCGCGGCCCTGCAATGGGGCCAGAACCTTTGTCTCCCCTCCCTGCCATGGCTGCGCCGGTTCGCTCACACTCGATAGGGACCCCGGCGAAGGCATAGTCCAGTCGCGTCCCTGGAAGATCGAGCGCATCACCGCGCCTGCCTCCTCGCCCTGCTGCGCAGGAGCACGTGGCTCTGCCTGCCAGCGCGACATGGCGCCGGCATCGGGCATTTGCGCGCTGCGCCTGTCGCCGGTCGATAACGCCTTTCGCAGACCCGAAACGATGAAACCGCGCACGCCCGCAGCGTCGCGAAAGCGCACCTCGGTCTTGGCCGGATGGACGTTCACATCGACATCTTCGTGCGGAATCTCGAGGAACAGGGCCAGCACTGCATGTCTGTCGCGCGCGAGCATGTCGGCATAGGCTCCGCGCACAGCACCTGTCAGCAGGCGGTCCTTCACCGGGCGGCCATTGACGAAAAGATATTGGTGATCGGCAACGCCGCGATTGTAGGTCGGCAGGCCAGCGAGGCCCGTCAGCCGCATCGAGCCGCCATCGATAGGACGCTCCAGATCAATGGAGACCCCATTGTCCTTGAGTTCGCGCGCCACAATCTGCGCAACGCGCGCCTCGAGTTCCTGGCCCGGCTGCAGCGCGAATATTCGCCGCTCGCCATGATCGAGCGTGAAGCCGATATCGGGCCGTGCCATGGCGAGCCGCCGTACTACTTCGAGGCAGGCAGCATACTCACTGCGCGGCGTGCGCAGGAATTTCCGCCTGGCGGGCACCTTGGCGAAGAGGCCTTCCATCCGCACGCGCGTTCCGGGCGGCAGCGCAGCTGGCCCTTCTTCGACGATCTGACCATGATCGACAACACGCCACCAGCCCTGCTCCGCATCTCGCGGCCTGCTTTCGAGCGAAAGGCGGGCCACGCTGGCAATGCTCGGCAAAGCCTCTCCACGAAAGCCAAGCGTCGCCACTTTCTCGATTGCCTCGTCGGGCAGTTTGGACGTTGCGTGACGCTCGAGCGCGAGCGCCATTTCTGCCGGATCCATACCGCAACCATCGTCGGTCACTTCGATCCGCGAAAGCCCGCCTTCGACAAGTGAAACGGCAATCCGCGTCGCACCGGAATCGATGGCGTTCTCCACCAGCTCCTTCAACGCAGAGGCGGGACGTTCGACGACTTCGCCAGCGGCAATACGGTTAACCAGGTTTTCAGGAAGGCGGCGGATTTGCGGCATTTTGCGAGCCTAGCGCCGGGCAATGCAAAATTCGAGCCGAGCGGTGAAAAACACGTGCCTTTTCGACACAAAATTTTGGCCTTTCGGCGCTGGTCGCGCTAGAGAGCGGCTCTTCCACCGCATTAGCGCCGCCTTAAGGTTGATCTGGAATGACCTATGCGCGGTAAGACACGGAATATTCGATGGGTTCTTTCTTTTCAAATTTCTTCAAGTTCGGCTCCCAGAACATGGCTATCGACCTGGGGACCGCCAATACGCTGGTCTACGTCCAGGATCGCGGCATTGTTCTCAACGAACCGTCGGTCGTGGCGATCGAAACGCTCAACGGAATCAAGCGGGTCAAGGCCGTTGGTGACGATGCCAAGCTGATGATGGGCAAGACCCCGGATTCGATCGAGGCTATCCGCCCGCTGCGCGATGGCGTGATTGCCGACATCGAAATCGCCGAAGAGATGATCAAGCATTTCATCCGCAAGGTCCACGGCAAGAAGAACCTGCTGCGCTATCCCGAAATCGTGATCTGCGTGCCCTCGGGCGCGACCTCGGTCGAAAAGCGCGCCATTCGCGATGCCGCCAGCAATGCCGGCGCTTCGGAAGTCTACCTCATTCTCGAGCCCATGGCGGCGGCCATCGGTGCCGACATGCCGGTGACCGAACCGGTCGGCTCCATGGTGGTCGATATCGGCGGCGGCACCACCGAAGTGGCCGTGCTCTCGCTGCGCGGCCTTGCCTACACCACCAGTGTGCGCACGGGCGGCGACAAGATGGATGAAGCGATCGTCTCCTATGTCCGCCGCCACCACAACCTGCTGATCGGTGACGCCACGGCCGAGCGTATCAAGCAGCAATATGGCATCGCCGTCGTCCCAGAGGACGGCGTAGGCGAAATCATCACCATCAAGGGCCGCGACCTCGTCAACGGCGTGCCCAAGGAAATCACGATCAACCAGGCGCATATCGCAGAAGCCCTTTCCGAGCCGATTGGCGCCATCGTCGAAGGCGTGCGCATCGCGCTGGAAAACACCGCGCCCGAACTGGCAGCCGACATCGTTGACCAGGGCATCGTGCTCACCGGCGGCGGCGCGCTGATCCAGGGCCTGGACGATCACCTCAAGGAAGAGACCGGACTGCCGGTCAGCATCGCCGAAGATCCGCTCTCCTGCGTCGCCATGGGCACCGGACGCGCCATGGAAGATCCGATCTATCGCGGCGTCTTGATGACCCAGTAATTTCCGGACAAGCAGGGAGGACAGGGCGGTTATGGCACCGCCAGCGCATAGATCGGGTTCCAACAAGCGGGCGCAGCTGGGGCTGTTCGCCGGCTACGTGATCGCCGGGACCGGAGCGCTGATCGGAGCCGCCCTGCTGATGATTTCCCTGTGGCGCCCGGAAACCTTCCAGGGCCTGCGCAGCATGGCAAGCGACCTGACCGCCCCGGCGGGACAGGCGGGCGCTGCCGGCAGGGTCGAATCCCGCAGCATTTTCGAGGCCATTGCCGGCTATTACGATGCCGGCAGCCGCAATGCCGAGCTTGAACGAGAGATCGCCGTGGCCCGCGTCCGGCTCGCGGAAGCAGAAGCGCTCGAACAAGAGAACGAGCGGCTCAAGGCAGTCCTCGAACTCGCGTCGGGAGACGCGGAAACCGTTACCACTGCAAGGCTGATCGGATCGACATCGTCCAGCACCAGGCGCTTCGCCTATCTTTCGGCCGGTAGCGCCGAGGGAGTGAAGGTCGGTATGCCTGTGACCTCCCCCATGGGACTTGTCGGTCGCGTACTCGAAACGGGCGCCAGTTCCTCGCGTGTCCTGCTGTTGACCGATCAGGAAAGCATGGTCCCGGTGCGCCGGGCGAGCGACGACGTAATCGCCTTTGCCGAGGGCCGAGCCGACGGTTCTCTGCGCCTGCGGTTGATCAACCTCGGCATCAATCCACTTGAGGAAGGCGACGTCTTTGTCACTTCCGGAGCAGGCGGCCTGTTCCGCCCCGGCATCGCGGTGGCCGTGGTGACCGAGATCACGGAGGATGGTGGCATCGCCCAACTGCTTAGCAATCCGGCAGCCACCGACATCGTGATCGTTGAGCCGATCTGGCAGGAGCGCGTGCTCCAGGCGATGCAGGAACCGGTGCTGGCCGACCCCTCGGCCGATTGATGGAGCGCCTCAACCCGCAATCCCGACGTGATGCTTATGGCAGCAAGATCAACCGGGACCATTCTCCCGTCCTGGTCTATGGCGTGCCCTGGCTTTCCATCCTGCTAGGTTCGATGACACCGCTCCTGCCGATCATCGCCCCGGCACCGGTCGTTCCGCCCTTCGCACTGATGATCATGCTCGCCTGGCGCGTGTTGCGGCCTGGCCTGCTGCCGCTATGGGCCGGCTTCCCGCTCGGCCTGTTCGACGATCTCTTCTCGGGCCAGCCCTTCGGCAGCGCCATTCTGCTTTTTTCGTTGACCCTGATTGCGCTCGAGCTCATCGATCTGCGGTTTCCGTGGCGCGTCTTTTGGCAGGACTGGCTGACGTCGGCCCTGATCATCGCAATCTACCTTGTCGCCGCAGCATTGCTCTCGGGCACTCCAGTCGGGCTCCTGCATGCCAGCGTAATCCTGCCGCAGCTCTTGCTCTCCATCGCGCTCTTCCCCATTTTCACGCGCATGGTTGCCCTGCTCGACCGGCTTCGCCTGTTACGCGTCCGCAGGCTGGGGTGAGACATGGATAAACATGTCACCTCCAGCGCGATGCGCCAGACCTTCGACCGACGCACTTTCGTTGTCGGCGCGGTCCAGGGCGGAATCGGCCTGCTGCTGGCTGCACGCATGGGTTACATCGCCGTTGCCGAGAACGAGAAGTACCGGGTCGAGGCGGAAAGCAATCGCGTCAACCTGACGCTGATCCCACCGCGGCGCGGCTGGATTCTCGACCGCGATGGATCGCCACTTGCCTCAAACCGCGCGGATTTCCGCGTCGATATCGTTCCCGAACGGTTGAACGATGTCGATGGGACGGTGGAGATGCTTTCCAACCTGCTCGATTTCGATGCGGCCGAGAAGCAGGACTTACGCGACAAGATTACGGACAGTGCGGGCTTCCAGGTCGTGCCCGTTGCGAGCGGGCTTGCTTTCGAGAAGTTCGCCGCAGTCAGCGTGAGGCTGCCGGAAATGCCCGGCGTCATCCCGCAGCGCGGCTATTCGCGGCACTACCCCACCGGCCCTTCGGTAGGGCACCTGATCGGGTATGTCGGCGCGCCGAGCCGCGAGGAATACGATCTCGAGCCGCAGCCCCTACTGCTTACGCCCGGCTTCAAGCTTGGCAAGGACGGGCTCGAGAAGCAGTTCGAGCAGGAATTGCGGGGAGAGCCCGGAGCTCGGCGTACCGAAGTCACGGCGTCGGGCCGTATCGTTCGCGACCTCGAGACGCGCGAAGACATTCAGGGCAATGCCATAAACCTGACCATCGATGGTCCGCTACAGGACTATGCCGCACGTCGTATCGGCCTTGAATCCGGCTCGGTCGTGGTGATGGATTGCGAATCGGGTGACCTGCTTTGCATGGCGAGCATGCCCAGCTTCGATCCCAACAGTTTCTCCTCGGGTATTGGCCGCGTCGAATATGCGATGTTGCGTGATGACGAGCGCGTACCGCTACGCAACAAGGTCCTGAAGGGGCTTTATCCGCCAGGTTCGACGGTAAAGCCCATGCACGCCATGGCCTTCCTGAAAGCCGGCATCCAACCTGATGAATCGGTCGTGTGCAATGGCGGCCTCAGGGTCGGCAATCGCTTCTTCCGCTGTCACTCGACACATGGCCGCACCGACATGGCCAAGGCGATCTACCAGAGTTGCGACACCTATTTCTATCACTTCGCCCAGCAGGTCGGCTTCGATGTCGTGGCCGACTTCGCACACACCGTTGGAATGGGCGAGGAGTTCGACCTTCCCGTGACCAGCCAGTTCTTCGGCACGGTACCCGACCCTGCCTGGAAACTCGCCAAGTACGGACGCGAATGGCAGAATTACGACACGGTCAACGCGTCGATCGGACAGGGCTACTATCTCGCGAGCCCGCTGCAATTGGCGGTCATGTCGGCGCGTATGGCGACCGGCACGATCGTGCAGCCACGGCTGATCAAGCAAACCGGCCATCCCCCATTCGCATCGATGAATTTCGAACCGGAGCGGATCGCCTATATCCGGCAGGCCATGAGCGATGTCGTCAACGGCCCCGGTACGGCCGGGCGTGCACGCCTGCCTCTCGAGGGTATCCAGATGGCAGGCAAGACCGGCACCGCGCAGGTCGTCTCGCTGAGCGTTTCCGATGGCCGCTCCGGCCCGTGGAAATATCGCGATCACGGTCTTTTCATCTTCTTCGCCCCCGTCGACCGGCCACGCTATGCCGGAGCGGTGGTGATCGAACACGGCGGAGGCTCCGGGTCGGCCTACCCGGTCGCACGCGACGTAATGACTTTCCTGTTCGATCCGATGAAAGGCCTGGATGCATTGCACCGGCTGGAGGAACAATGGGGCGGAACGGCCCAGCAGCGTCTTGCTGCGCGCTATGCCCAATATGCCGCCGCCGCAGGCGTAGACCTTCCGCCTCCGCCCGACGCAGTGCAGCTTGCCGCCCAGGTCGATGCCGAGGCGCGGGCCGCTTCGCTTGAACCCGAAAGTGTGATCACCGATGCCATAGCGCCGCGCGCCGAAGGGCAGCCGGGCGGGGATGGTATTTCAACGTGAAGAAAGCCGTCACCCTCCCCGCCCCGCTGGCCGAGATTCCCTGGGGCGTATTGATCCCGCTATTCATGATCGTCGGGTTCGGCGCAGCGGTACTCGATTCGGCGGCAGGCGGATCGATGGATCCTTATGCCAATTCGCACCTGCTGCGTTTCGGCGTGTTCCTCGTCATGGCGCTGATCATGTGGCGGATCCCTCGCGACCTCGTGTTCTGGGGAGCCTATCCCGCCTACGGCGCAGTGCTGCTGATGCTGCTCGGGGTCGAGATCATCGGTCAGGTCGGTGGCGGCAGCCAGAGATGGCTCGAATTCGGCTTCCTGCGCATCCAGCCTTCGGAATTGATGAAGCCAACCATCGTGTTGGTGCTGGCGAGCTTCTACCACACGCTGCCCATCGCCCTTATCGGGACATGGCGGGCAATCGTCCCGCCGTCCATCCTGATGGCCCTCCCCATGGGACTGGTCCTGATGCAACCCGATCTTGGCACCACGCTGGCCATCGCCTTTGGTGGCGCGGTGGTACTGTTCCTCGCCGGACTGCCAACCAAGTGGTTTGCCGGTGGCGCTGTCGCCGCCATGATTGCCGGGCCGCTCGCTTTCATCTTCGGCCTTCAGGATTATCAGCGCCAGCGCGTCTTCACCTTCCTCGATCCGGAAAGCGATCCGCTGGGCACGGGTTATCACATCACCCAGTCGAAAATCGCCATCGGATCGGGCGGGATAACCGGTAAGGGGTTTGGCGAGGGATCGCAGAGCCAGCTCGATTATTTGCCCGAGCCGCATACCGACTTCGTCTTCGCTACCATGGCGGAGGAATGGGGCCTGATCGGCGGGCTGTTCGTGCTGCTGGTCTTCGGCATCATCCTGCGCTGGGGCCTCAATGTCTCGCGTGCGGGCAAGGATCGCTTCTCGCGCCTGATGGCAGGCGGGTTGACGGCGACGATCTTCTTTTACGTAGCGATCAATTTGATGATGGTGATGGGGCTGGCCCCCGTTGTCGGCATTCCCCTGCCCTTCATGAGCCATGGCGGATCATCCATGATGACCAACATGATCTGCATTGGCGGATTGATGATGGTGGACCGCTGGAACAGGCAGGCGGGCACTTCTTCTTTGTGAGCCCCTTTTCACGCGCGAAACATTCTGTATATGGGCGCCTCCCGATGATTCGCGAGCGAGTCTTCGGCCCAGCGATAATCGCCGGAATGGACGCATAGCTCAGTTGGTAGAGCAGCTGACTCTTAATCAGCGGGTCCTAGGTTCGAGCCCTAGTGCGTCCACCACTCCTTCTCCTCCGACATTGCATTTCGCGGTTCCGCTTGCGCGCCTGCGCGGCTAAGCCCGTGAGCAAAGACAATCCGTAGGGGAACTGAAGTGAGCATTCTTGAAGGCCGCGTGGCGGTGGTGACCGGAGCCAGCTCGGGCATTGGCGAGGCCTGCGCAATCGGCTTTGTCGAAAAGGGCGCGAAAGTCGTCCTCGCCGCGCGCCGCGCGGAACGACTGACCTCGCTGGTCGAAAAGATCGAAGGCATGGGAGGCGAAGCGCTGGCCGTCGCCACCGACGTGACCGATGAAGACGCCGTCGCCAACCTGTTTGCCGAGGCCGTGGCAAAGTTCGGCACGGTCGATGTGCTGATCAACAATGCCGGTATTGCCGAGAACACCCCTGCGCATGAGGCTACGCTCGACCACTGGAACAAGGTGATCGCCACCAATCTCACCAGCGCCTTCCTGTGCTGCAAGCATGCCTGGCCGATCTTCCTCAAGGGCGGCCATGGGCGCATCGTCAATGTCGGCTCGATCTCGGCCAAGGTGCCGCGCGATCACTGTCCCAGCTACACCGCCAGCAAGTTTGGTCTGCAGGGCCTGACGCACGCGCTGGCGCTGGACGGGCGCGACGACCACATCGCCGTGTCGATCTTCCATCCCGGCATCGTCGCCACCGAGATCATGCCCGGTTCGGTCAAGCTGCCCGATGACTTCGCGGCCACGCCCGAAGAAGCCGCCGGCATCATCATCCACATGTGCGACATGCCCGACTACATCAATTTCTACGAGGCATTGATGGTCCAGAACAAGCTGCCCTTCCTGGGCCGCGGCTGACAGGTTAGCTTTCGGCATGACCGCCGATCTTGGCTGCTACAATATCGAGGACCTGCGCCAGCGGGCGCGCAGGCGCCTGCCCAAGGGCGTGTGGGAATATCTCGAGCGCGGCGTCGAGGACGAGACGGGCATGGACCGCAATCGCGCGGCATTCGATGCAATCACCTTCGTTCCACGCGTGGGCAACAAGGTCGAGCAGATCGATACGAGCCACACGATTCTTGACGCGCAAAGCTCGGTGCCCTTCGCTATCGGCCCAACAGGTGCGGCGGGAATGTTGTGGCATAATGGGGACGAGCACCTTGCCCTCGCGGCAGCACAGGCGGGCATCCCCTTCACCATTTCCGGCGCGAGCACGATGGATGTCGAGGACATCGTCGCGGCGGGCGGCAGGCAATGGTTCCAGCTTTACCTGTGGGAAGATCGCGAGCTTTGCCACGCCACGATGGAGCGGGTCAGCGCGGCAGGATGCGATACGCTGTTCCTCACGCTCGACCTGCCCGTCATGCCCAATCGAGAATATCTCTTTCGTAGCGGCTATGGCCTGCCGCTGACCCTAAACAGCCGCAATGCGCTCGACCTGCTGACACATCCGCGCTGGCTGGCCGGCGTGATGGGCCGCTATGCTCTGGGTGGTTCGCTGCCGACGCAGGGGAACCTGCCCGAGCACCTGAAGGCCAGCATGGTCAAAGGCGCCAAGCCCGGCACGCGATTCAAGCATGACAATCTCGACTGGGATGCGCTCAAGGCCTTCCGCGACAAATGGCAGGGCACATTCGTACTCAAGGGCATCCTCCATCCCGACGATGCGGAGCAAGCGGTCGCGATCGGCGCCGATGCGATTGTCGTCTCCAATCACGGTGCACGCTCGCTCGACCATTCGCTCGCCTCGATCCACGCCCTGCCCGCCATTGCCGAACGTGTTGGCGGCAAGACCACCATCCTCTTCGATAGCGGCGTGCGCCGGGGCAGCGATGTGGTGAAAGCGCTCGCTTTGGGAGCCGACGGTGTGCTGGTAGGGCGCGCCACGCTCTATGGCCTGGCTGCAGGCGGAGAAGCCGGGGCCGTGCGCGCCATGGCGCTGCTGCAGGAAGAAATCAGGCGCGTCATGGGAATGCTCGGGGTCACGCATACGGATCAGATCACGAGCGACCTGCTCCACCAATGAAGCTGACACGCCTCGCCATTGCAGCTTGGTGCTTCATCGCCTTTGCAGGATCAGCACAGGCGCAACAGGCCATGACCTACGAGGCGCTGCGCGAGCAGGATCTGCGGCTCGCTTCATTGGCTGAGCAGATGCAGGGTGCGAATGTAGATCTGTGCGTCGAGACCATGCCGCTCACCGGCATGATCCTGCACAGCGCCGACCAATATGGTTCACCGCCCGAAGGGTGGTTCGCCAATGGCCAGGTCGAAGTGCTCGGAATCGTGCCGGGCTCTCCTGCCTACAAGGCGGGGATCATGGCCGGAGACGGACTCTCCGCTGTCCAGGGCACTCCCGTCGGCGAATTGCCCATGGAAGGCGAGCAACCGCTGCGCGACGATGTGTTCTGGACCATCGCCGGGCAGCAGGGCGAATTGCAGCTGGCCATTGTCCGCGATGGTGAAGAGCGCGAAATTGTTTTCGACGCTCCACTTGGATGCAGTTCGCTGGTCGAAGTGCTTGCCAATCAGGGAGACGAGGCCCGGTCCGACGGTCGCGTCATCCAGATAAGCTACGGAGTGGCGAGCAGGCTCAGTGACGAGAACCTTGCAGTCGTTTTCGCGCATGAGCTTGGCCATTCCGTCTTGCTCCACCGGCGCCGGCTTGAAGCTGCCGGGGTAAGCAAGGGCTTCTTCGGGGAATTTGGCCGCAATCGCCGGATCGGCCGCGAGGTCGAGATCGAAGCGGACCGCATGGCGGTCACCCTGCTCTACAATGCCGGATACGATCCGGAGAGTGCCCCTGCCTTCTGGCGGTCCGATGCCAGTTCCTTTGCCGGTGGCGGGATCTTTCGCAGCCGCCTCTATCCGTCGCGGAACAGGCGAGCGGAGATTACACAGGAAGAGGTGGACATTCTCGACCAGGAGGCCACCGAGCCGCCCTTCCTGCCCGGGCACCTTCTTAGCCAGCGCGACGTGCCCTTCGAAGATTAGACTTCGCTGCGCCCCGGCGCTTCGCTGATATCGATATAGTGCCGGTCGAAATAGGTCAGCGGGGTAGCGTCCTGCCTGTGTTTGGCCGCCAGCAATTCCCCGATGAAAACGCTGTGCGTTCCAAATTCATGGCAATTGGCCATGCGGCACACAAAGCTCGACTGGGCATTGGCCAATACCGGCACGCCCGCCTGTTCTTCCCACTCGCCAACCGAAAAGCGACTTTCCGCATCGGGCAGCATGAAATGCTCTGCAACATCGCGATTGCCCAGCCCCAGAACGTTCACCGCAAAAGTCTGCGCCGCGAAGAGCGGATCGTGGACCGAGGCATTGCGGTTGATACAGACCAGCAAGCTCGGCGGATCGAAGCTGAGCGAGTTCACTGCAGTTGCCAATATGCCGTAGCGCTGGCCCTCATGCATGGTCGTTACGGCATAGACCGTCGCCGCGACATGCCGCATGGCATCGCGAAACGCCGAGAGTAATTCGGCCCTGTCCTGCACGGAATCGGTCACTGATCCTCCATCCCTTTCCTACATGAGGACATAGTGTGGGCAGCGCAAGCAGGAAGCACGCGCAAGCGTAAATGTGATAAGGTGGCCTTGCCGTCACATTTAAATGTGATATTGTAAGTTTCATGGATGAAACAACAATCGATCGCATTCGCGAGGTCATCGGCGACGGCAAGATGACGCGCGCAGGCCTGGCGCGCGCCGCCGGACTCCACGTAAACACGCTGCGCGACTGCCTTGAGCCCGGCTGGAATCCCACGGCAGAAACGATCGGAAAGATCGAGCGCTTCCTGACCGAGAATGACGACACCCCCGTGCTTGTCGGAATCGAGGAGATCATCGACGAAGCGCGTAATGGCCGCATGTTTATCCTGGTCGATGACGAAGACCGCGAGAATGAAGGCGACCTCATCATCCCGGCGCAAATGGCCACCCCCGATGCGATCAATTTCATGGCAACGCATGGCCGCGGCCTGATCTGCCTTGCCATGACCAAGCAGCGCACCGAACAGCTCGGCCTGCACCTGATGACGCAGAAGAATCGTGCAAGCCACCGCACCGCATTCACCGTGGCGATCGAGGCGCGCGAGGGCGTGACCACCGGCATCTCCGCCGCAGACCGAGCCCGCACCATCTCGGTTGCCATCGACGCCTCCAAGGGTGCGGACGACATCGTCTCCCCCGGCCATGTTTTTCCGCTGGTCGCCCGCGAAGGCGGGGTGCTGGTCCGTGCTGGTCACACCGAGGCCGCGGTGGACATTTCCCGACTTGCCGGCCTCAACCCTGCAGGCGTGATCTGCGAAATCATGAACGAGGACGGGTCCATGGCTCGCTTCGACGATCTGATCCGCTTCGGGCGCAAGCACAATCTCAAGATCGGCACGATCCGCGACCTGATCGCCTATCGCCGCCAGCACGACCATCTCGTCGAAAAGCGCGAGGAAGAACGCTTCAGCAGTGAATGGGGTGGAGACTGGCGCGCGATAAGCTTCTGGAACAAGGCGACCAAGGGCGAGACCATGGCGCTGGTCAAGGGCCATATCGACAGCAGCAAGCCAACTCTGGTGCGCATGCACGCCCTGTCGATTTTCGAGGACGTCTTTGCCCGAAATACGGATCGACAGGGCCTGCTGGCCGGGGCGATGCGGATTATCGGCGAAGAGGGTACCGGCGTAGTCGTACTGATCAATCGTCCCCTGCCCGACTATGCCACCCGCGCCATCCGCGATTTGAAAGGCGCGCCCCCTCCCCCCGAGCCGGCGGACGACATGCCGCCCGAACAACGCGATTATGGTGTGGGCGCGCAGATCCTGGCCGAGCTGGGCGTACGCGACATGGTTCTGCTTACCAATACGCGCCATTCGCTGGTCGGCCTTGAAGGCTATGGCCTCTCCATTGTGGGCGAACGCCCGATTACCCTTTAAGGACCGCAATCATGGCCAAGTTTCTTATCGTCGAAGCCCGCTTCTACGGGCACCTCAATGACATGTTGATTGCGGGCGCGAAGGGCGCGCTCGAAGCAGCAGGGCATGAGGTGGAGGTGCTCACCGTGCCGGGAGCGCTCGAGCTACCCGGCGCCATCGCCACGGCTGCGGAAAGCGGCCGCTATGAGGGCTTCGTTGCGCTCGGCGTGGTGATCCGCGGCGAGACCTACCACTTCGAAATCGTCGCAGGCGAAAGCGCGCGCGGCATCATGGCGCTGAGCATGGATGGTATTCCCATCGGCAATGGCATCCTCACCACGGAGAACGAGGCGCAGGCGATCTACCGCGCCGATCCGGCACAGGGAAACAAGGGCGCGGGTGCTGCCGAAGCGGCTATGGCGTTGCTCGATATCCAGGAGAAGTTCGCATGACGGATCATCCCGCAATTGCCGGTATACCGCTGGTCCTTGGCGGCAATGTCTTCGGCTGGACCGCCAAGGGCGACGAGGCCTTTGCCGTCCTCGACGCCTTTTACGAGGCAGGCGGACGGATGATCGATACGGCAGACGTCTATTCGGCCTGGATCCCCGGCCATGTGGGCGGCGAGTCCGAGACGGTGATCGGAGAATGGCTGGCAGCGCGCGGGGTGCGAAGCGAGATGCGGATCCACACCAAGACCGGCATGTTGCCGCGCAAGGGCGGGCATCAGGGCTTCGGCGCAGATGGCGATCCGACGCTTTACGAGCCTGCGGAAGTGATGATCTCGCTCGACGCCTCGCTCGAGCGTCTGCAGACCGATTATCTCGATCTCTATTACGCGCATCGCGATTACGAACAGCTCGCAATCGGCGATATTGTCGCGGCTTTCGATGGCACGGTAAAGTCGGGCAAAGTCCACTCGCTGGGTGCCTCCAACTTCTCTGCCGAGCGTCTCTCCGCCGCGCTGGAAGCTGCCGATGCTGCCGGACTGGAGCCGTTCCGGGCGCTGCAGAACGAATACAACCTCGTCTCGCGCAAGGCCTATGCACCGGACTTGCAGCAGCTCTGCACCTCGCGCGGCATCGCCATGCTGCCCTTCTTCGGTCTCGCCTCGGGCTACCTGACTGGCAAGTACCGAGAGGCCAAAGATTTCGAGCAGGGCAACCGCACGCACCGTGTGAAGGACTATGCGGAAATAGGCCCGCCCGTCCTCGCGGCCATGGACAAGGTCGCGGAAGAGACCGGCGCCAGCCTGCCCGCCATCGCGCTCGCATGGCTGGTGAAGCAGCCCGGTATTCCTGCCCCAATCGCCAGCGCCCGCACGGTCGAACAGCTCGAGCAACTGCTCGAGTTCACCAAACTGGAACTGAGCGAGGAGCAACTTGCCGCACTATCTGCATCGAGCAGCTGAAACGGGGCTGAGCGGAGCCTAAAAGGTGCTCAAGGGGTACTCGGCGCCATCGAAGCGCCACGCAGCCCATCAATAGCCGCCAGGCGGATCGCTTGCCGGGAAGCTCTCGTCCCCGTCCTCGTCGGTCTCGGTCCATTCGCGCTGGCAGGGATCGCGCATGGCATCGGGTCCGGCATCGCGAACATCCGTGTGATGGTCGTGGGGCTGGCCTTCGGCATAGGCGGCATTCCTGCGCGCATTCTGCCGCTTGATCAGCCCGTAGGCGAACAGTCCCAAGGCTCCGATGCCGATCAGGTTCAGTTTCATTCTCGCGTCCTCCTCACCTCGCAACCGATCGCGGCAGCATCTTGTTCCAAACCCTTTTGCCGGGACAGGCGGCAACCGGCCCCGCTTGCAGATCAGTATCTGGCTGCGTGGAGATGACTTGCGACCTCCGCCCCATCACTCCGGCAGCGCGAAGGCCATGTAGCGGACCGTTTCCGGAACGGGCGGCGTATCCATGCCCTGGTGGAACTGCCCTTCCCAGCCCACCGGGATGACCACGAATTCGCGGCCATCCGCCTCGTAGATCGCGGGCGTTCCTTCGCCGGCTGCGGGAAGGTCGTATTCCCACAGCACCTGGCCGGTCGAGGCATCGCGCGCGCGCAGCTTGCGATCGCCTGCGGTCGGGACGAACAGGAGGTCCGTCGCCGTGGAAGTCGGGCCGCCACGCGTTGCCTGCGTGCCGGTGCCGCTGACGCCGAACTGCTCGACCACCTGCATCTCGTCCCCATTGGGTATCTGGTAGAGCATATTGCCCGAATTCATGTCGTAGGCAGTGATGGTCGACCAGGGCGGGCTGACCGGCACCATGCCCTTGGACTGGATCATGAAGTTGAACGGCGCCTCATAGGGCATCACGTTGGGGATTTCCGAGTTGGGCATCGCCGCGCGCGCCTCGGGCGTATCATTGGGGATATGCCGGACGAGCGAGGGGTAATTGCGCACCACGATAAACAGGCGGTTGCGGACCGGGTCGACCGAAACCATGCCGAAATTCGAACCGCCATTCTCGCTCGGCATCAGGATCGTGCCCTGCGTGCTGACCGGTGTGAAGGGCCCGTCATTGCGCGCGGTGCGCAGGATTTCGCGAACGTTGGCCTGATCCTCTTCCGAGAGGAAGGGATTGATATCGTCCTCGGTAAAGCTGCGGCGCGCATAGTGCGGCGGCCAAGAAGGGATCGGCTGCGTGGGAGAGGCCTTTTCGCCCGGCGTGGTCGGCAGCGGAACCTCGACTTCGGGGATCGGCCAGATCGGCTCACCCGTGCGGCGATCGAACACCAGCAGCCAGCCCATCTTGGTGGCCTGGATCACGACCGGGATTTCCACGCCATTGCGGTTGATCGTCAGCAGCTTGGGCGATGTCGGGAGGTCATAGTCCCACAGATCGTGATGCACCGCCTGGAAGTGCCAGACGCGCTCACCGGTATTGGCATTGATGGCGATGAGCGAGGTGGCGAACAGATTATCGCCCTCGCGATTGCCGCCATACCAGTCGAAACGCGGCGCGCCGGTCGGCACGTAGATCATGCCCAGTTCGGGATCGACGGTGAAGCTCGACCAGTTATGCGCCCCGCCAAAGCGCCAGCGGTCCTCGACATCGGGCCAGGTTTCGAAACCGAATTCGCCGCGTTCCGGGATCACATGGAAGACCCAGTTCAGCTCCCCGGTCAGCACATTGTAGGAATGGATGTCGGCAGGTGCCGAGTCATAGGCATAATCCGACGCCGGCAGCGAAATGATGATCGAATCGCCATAGACGCGGCCCGGATTGTCATGCTGCAGGGGACGCTTGTCGTAACGGTCCTCACGCGTGAGCTGGTCGCGCAGGTCGATGCCGCCTTCGGGGCCAAAGCCCTCGATGATCGAGCCGTCCTCGGCATTGATGGCGCGCAGCATGCCGTCATTGAGGACGAAGAGCCGCCGGTCCGAGCGATCATCGCTTTCCCAATAGGTAATGCCACGATTGCCGATGCGCCCTTCGAACTGGGTGCGCCAGATTTCCTCACCCGTGGCGCCATTGAGCGCGATCAGGGCATCGGGTGCATTTGGCGCGATCACATACATCACCCCGTCGACGATGGTGGGGCTGTAGCGGAACCCGTAATGGTTGCCGCGCAGCGCGCCCACGTCGAACTCCCAGGCCAGCTCGAGCTCGCCGACATTGTCTTTGGTGATCTGCTCGAGACCGGAGAATTGCGAGCTGTCGACGCCGCCGAGATAGCCATCCCAGGTGACGTGATCGATCGTGTTGGCGGTGGAGGCGCTCTCTTGCGCACTCAGCCCGGCAGACAGGCACAGGGCCGTGGCCGCGCTGGCGACCAGCAGCGCACGCTTACGAGGGAAGCGGAAGATCAAATTTGCCATGGAACCTCTCCGGCATTGAACAGACTATGCCGGAGAGCCTTAGGCAGGAAGGTAATCGCGATCCTTGCGCTGAAACAAATCAGCCGAGCTTGCCGAAGCAGGCGCGCCCCGCATAATGCGCTGCCGCGCCCAACTCTTCCTCGATACGGATCAGCTGGTTGTACTTGGCAAGGCGATCCGACCGGGCGAGCGAGCCTGTCTTGATCTGTCCGCAATTGGTCGCAACGGCGAGGTCGGCAATCGTCGAATCCTCGGTTTCGCCCGAGCGGTGGCTCATGACATTGGTATAGCCCGCGCGGTGGGCGATCTCGACCGCCTGCAGCGTCTCGGTGAGCGAGCCGATCTGGTTGACCTTGACCAGCATGGAATTGGCGAGGCCCTTCTCGATGCCCATTTCGAGGCGCTTGGGATTGGTCACGAACAAATCGTCACCCACCAGCTGGACCTTGTCGCCGATCAGGGCGGTCAAGGCCTTCCAGCCCTCGAAATCGTCCTCCGACATGCCATCCTCGATCGACATGATGGGATAGTCGTCGCACAATTTGGCGAGGTAATCGGCCATTTCGGCAGGTGAAAGCGACAGGCCCTCGCCCGAAATCTCGTACTTTCCGTCCTTGAAGAACTCGGTCGAGGCGCAGTCGAGCGCCAGCACCACGTCGTCTCCCGGCGTGTAACCGGCAGCTTCGATGCTGCTCATGATGAAATCGAGCGCGACACGCGTGCTGGCAAGGTCGGGGGCGAAGCCGCCCTCGTCACCAACCGAGGTAGAGAGGCCCTGCGCGGCAAGGCCCTTCTTCAGCGTGTGAAAGATTTCCGAACCCATGCGCACGGCATCGGCGATGCTTTCCGCGCCGACCGGCATGACCATGAACTCCTGGATGTCGATCGGGTTGTCGGCATGCTCGCCGCCATTGACGATGTTCATCATCGGCACAGGCAGGACATGCGCCGACACGCCACCAATATAGGAATAGAGCGGCAGGCCGCGGGCATTGGCTGCTGCCTTGGCTACAGCCATGCTGGTGCCGAGGATGGCATTGGCGCCGAGACCACCCTTGTTCGTGGTACCGTCGAGATCGATCATCGCCATGTCGATATCGCGTTGGTCCTCCGCATCGAGGCCAAGAAGCGTATCGGAGATGGGTCCGTTCACCGCATCGACAGCCTTGAGCACACCCTTGCCGAGATAGCGTCCCTTGTCGCCATCGCGCAGTTCCACCGCCTCATGCGCGCCCGTGGAGGCGCCCGAAGGCACTCCCGCGCGACCAAAACTGCCATCTTCCAGCAACACATCGACTTCGACCGTTGGGTTGCCGCGGCTATCGAGGATTTCGCGGCCATGGATGTCGATGATTGCGGTCATGCAGGAAGCTCCGTTGTTCAGCAGGTGTTGTAATCTGGTAAAACACCATCATATCGAGAGAATAAGGCGTCCTATGCCGGGGAACTAACCGGTGCAAGACGTGTTGATTCTTGGTAAGGGTGGGAAGCGTAGAGTCTCGCCCGAAATCAGGGGGGCAGCAAGCCTCCACAGCAATGGAAAGGGTAATGCATATGGCCGGAAAGACTGCCAAACCCACCGACAAAGCCGTACCGGCAACCGAGCCGGAAGTCGCCGAAGCCACCACATCCGAGGCAAAGTCGCGCTTCAATGCCGCGCTTGACGAAGCCAAGGCTGGCGCCGTTGCCCTGAAGGACGAAGCTCGCACGCGTGCCACCACAGCTGCCGGCGAAGCCCGGGCCAAGGGCGAAGACTGGGTCGGCGAGGCGAAGGTCAAGGCCGGCGAACTCGCGACCGAGGGCAAGTCCAAGGCAAGCGAAGCCCTTAGCGGCTTGTCGCGCGTGGTGGACGAAAACGCCCCCGCAATCGACGAGAAGCTGGGCGAGAAATATGGCGATTATGCCCGCAGTGCTTCGCGTTCGATCCAGAGCACAGCCGATTCTCTCGACAGCAAGAGTGTCGAGGAACTGGGCGAAGACGCGCGCGAATGGGTTCGCAAGAGCCCGGGCAAGGCAGTTGGCCTCGCCGCGCTGGCCGGATTCCTGCTCGCCCGCATGTTCCGCAGGTAAGGCGCATTGACTGCGCCGCGGGAAGAGGGGCCCGCAAGCCAGCCTGAAGGCGGTGAACCGGGGCCATTGGCTCCGGACACCGATGACAATACACGCTCACTGGTCGACGACATCGAGGATCTGGTCTTCGATGCGAAGACCTATTTCGATGCCGAGCTAAGCTACCAGAAGACGCGCGCCAGCTTTGTCGGCGCTTGTGTCAAGCGCATGCTCGGCCTCGGCGTAGCGGCACTCGTCCTGGCTCTCTTCGCCTTCGGCGGGCTGGTGATCGGGCTGATCATCGCCCTGACCCCTCACCTCACGGCATGGGGTGCAACTGCTGTCGTTGTTGGCGCGCTGTTGCTGATCGTCGTCCTGTTGCTGTGGATGGCCGGAAAGGCGTGGAAGGACATGATGGAAGCCGTCAATGAAGGCCGCGAGCCTCCAGCGGAAGCAGAGGAAACGGTGCCAGAGCAAGGAGAGCCCGGTCAGTGAATGCACTCAAGCGGAAACTGCTGGAAGACCGCGCCATGCGCGATGCCGCCAAGTCGGTGATCGGCGCTGACCTCGATTTCATCAAGGCCGATGTCGAACGGCAGGGTATCGCCTCCCGCATAACCGAAACGGCCAAGGATCGTACGAAAACGATGGCTGCAGGGGCGCTCGACCTGGCCGAGGAGAACAAGGGTTCGGTCACTGCCGGTGCAGCCTTCGCTCTCGCCGGGATCGCCGCATGGATCTACCGCAAACCGATCATGGATCTGGTCGACGGGCTTGTGGCCGACCTGCTCGGCGAGGTTGAACCGGAAGAGGCGGACTCCATGGCGGAACCCGAAGCCCTTCGGCAGGTTTCAGAATCAGATGAGAATATGCACGACGGAGATGTGCCATGACCACCAAGGATGCCAAGCGCGACGAGATCAAGGAACGCATTGCAGCAGCCCAGGCGCGCAATGCCGAGCGTAACGAACCCAGCCTTGCCGATACGGTGAGCGAAAAGGCGATGGCCGCAAAGGATGGTTTCGTCGATTTCGCCAAAAAGCATCCCGCAGCGACCGTCGCGGGCGGCGTGGTGCTCGGCCTGCTTGTCGCCAGTATGTTCAGCGGACCGCGCCGTGTCGCCGGAAAGGCGGCGGTGGCAGCCGGCAGCAAGGCTGCAGGCCTCGCCGCCATCGGCAGCGAAATGGCAGTCGCCTTTGCCAAGGAGGCGATGGATACGGCGCAGGATGCCAAGCGCGCCGGCGGAGAGAAACTGGAAGACCTGGCGGACAGCGTAGGCGACAGCGCCCGCAGCCTGAAGCGCGAAGCGTCCTATCGGGCGGATAATGCATCGGACACAGCTCGCATTGTCGCGCGCGATGTCGGCAAGACCATTGCGAGGTCATTCCGCAAGCACTGATAAGCCGCTTTCACACCTTCGCACTTGCAGCAATGTCCGCTTTGCGCGAGTAAGGCGACACAAGACAAATTCAGTCGCGAAAGGCTTCACGCATGGAAAAGCAGCTCCTTCACCTCGTCATTGGTGGCAAGGTCATCGATCCGCAATCGGTCGAATTCCAGGACCTGAAGGATATCCATGTGGTCGGCTTCTATCCCAACTACGCCGAGGCCGAAGAAGCTTGGCGTGGCTGGGCCCAGCGAACGGTGGACGATGCCGAGATGAAATACGTGATTGTCCATCTGCACAAGCTGCTCGAGCCCGATCTTCCCGGCGATTGAACGAACAAATGAAAACCCCCGCCGAAGCGGGGGTTTTCTTTACCTGCAATCGGTCAGTCGATCAGATGAACTCGACCTTCTCGATCAGGTAGAACTTGTCGCCAGAGGGAACGGTGACTTCCACTTCCTCGCCAACATTCTTGCCGATCAGCGCGCGGCCGAGCGGGGAATCGTAGGAGATGCGGCCCTTCTTGGCATCGCTCTCCGTCTGGCCGACAATCTGGTAGCGCTGCGGCTTGTCGTCCTCGTCGAGCACGGTAACGGTGGCGCCAAAGACGACACGGTCGCCCGAAAGCGTGGTCGGATCGATGATCTGCGCGCGGGTCACTTTGTCTTCGATCTCGGCGATCTGCGCCTCGACCTGGCCCTGCCGTTCCTTCGCCGCGTGGTATTCCGCATTTTCGGACAGATCGCCATGGGCGCGCGCTTCCTCGATCGCGTCCACGATCTTGGGGCGCTCCAGGCGCAGAGCCTTGAGATCGGCAGTCAGCTTCTCATAGCCTTCCGCCAGCATCGGCACTTTTTCCATTATATTCCCTGTCTACTCCTGCGCCCCCGTCAACAAGTCCCTGCCCGCCCCAAGGGGCGACGCCGCAGTTCCTGAATGTCGGGAGGGTGCGTCTAAAGTTCAGCTATAATAGTCTTGCAGCGGCTTGACTTCAAGATCGGGTAGTTTGACCGTCGTAATGGCCTCTGCCGTGGCCGCCGCAGCGGACGCCGTGGTGTAGATCGCCACCTTGTGTTCGAGCGCCGAGGCACGAATGGATTGGCTGTCCTTGAGGCTCTGCCAACCCTCGGTCGTGTTGAAGATCATATCGACTTCGCCATCGACAATCTTGTCGACGATATGCGGGCGTCCCTCGGCGACCTTGTTGACCCGCTCAACCGCAACACCATTCTCCTCGAGGAAGCGCTGCGTTCCGCCCGTGGCGATGATGCTGAAGCCCTGCGCGGCGAGCTTCTTCACCGGCTCGAGGATATGCACCTTGTCGCTGTTCTTCACGGAAACGAACAACGTACCCTTCTCGGGGAAGAACATGCCCTGCCCCAGCTGCGCCTTGGTCCAGGCGGTGGAAAAATCCTTGTCGATTCCCATCACTTCGCCGGTGGACTTCATTTCCGGCGACAAGGCCGGATCGGAACCCGGGAACTTGTTGAAGGGGAACACCGCTTCCTTGACCGCCATGTATGGCAGGTCGCGCTTGAAGGGCGGGAATGTGTTGAGCTTTTCGCCCGCCATGACCCGGCTGGCAATCTTGGCGACGGGCTGGCCGATGGCCTTGGCGACGAAAGGAACGGTGCGGCTGGCGCGCGGGTTCACCTCGATCAAATAGACCTCGCCATCCTTCACCGCGAACTGGACGTTCATCAGCCCGATCACATTGAGACCGCGTGCAAGGGACTCTGCCTGGCGCTCCATTTCCTCGATGATGTCTACCGGCAGGCTGTAGGGCGGCAGCGAACAGGCAGAATCGCCCGAGTGGACGCCTGCTTCCTCGATATGCTGCATCACGCCGGCCACGACGACGTCGTCCCCGTCGCATAGCGCATCGACATCGCATTCCACGGCATCGCGCAGATACTGGTCGACCAGCACCGGGCTGTCGCCCGACACATCCACGGCAGTGGCGATATAGTCGTCGAGCTGGGCTTCGGAATCGACGATTTCCATGGCGCGGCCACCCAGCACGTAGGACGGGCGCAGCAGCACCGGATAGCCGATACGCGCGGCTGCCGCGGCGGCCTCGTCACGGCTATAGGCAATGCCGTTTTCGGGCTGCTTGAGGCCGAGCTTGTTGACCAGCTTGGCAAAGCGTTCGCGATCTTCGGCAAGGTCGATCGCATCGGGCGATGTACCGAGAATGGGGATACCCGCTTCTTCCAGTGCTCCGGCGAGCTTAAGCGGGGTCTGTCCGCCGAACTGCACGATTACGCCGAGAAGCTCGCCTTTGCTCATTTCGACGCGCAGGATTTCCAGCACGTCTTCGGCGGTCAGCGGCTCGAAATAGAGGCGGTCCGAAGTGTCGTAATCGGTCGAGACCGTCTCCGGATTGCAGTTGACCATGATTGTCTCATAGCCAACTTCGGACAGCGCGAAGCAGGCATGGACGCAGCAATAATCGAATTCAATGCCCTGCCCGATCCTGTTCGGGCCACCGCCAAGGATAACCACCTTCTTGCGATCGGAGGGATTGGCCTCGTTTTCGGCCTCACCGAAGCTCGGCGCCTCATAGGTCGAATACATGTAGGGCGTGATCGCCTCGAACTCGGCAGCACAGCTATCGATCCGCTTGTAGACGGGCAGCACGCCGAGCTTCTGGCGCAGCTGGCGCACCTCGTCCTCGGAGGTGGCACCGGCCATGGCGCGCAATGTATCGTGTAGCAGGCCGGAACGCTTGGCCTGCGTTTCGCCCAACCCGCCGGCAACGCCGACCGAGCGGACCGCCAGCGTCGCCAGGCGCTTGTCCGAAAAGCCCATCGCCTTGAGGCGGCGCAGCCCTGCAGCATCATTGGGCAGGCCGTTCTGCCCGATCATCTGCTCTTCGTAGATGATCTCCTCGATATGGCGCAGGAACCACGGATCGTAATGGGTGATCGCCTGCACTTCCTCGACCGTGAAACCCTCACGGAAGGCCTGTGCGACCTGCAATAGCCGCTCGGGTGTGGCGCGCGACAGGGCAGCCATGATTTCCTCGCGCGGAGCACCTTCGAGCGCAACCACGCGATTGAACCCGTCGAGCCCGGTTTCGAGACCGCGCAGCGCCTTCTGCAAGCTCTCCTTGATGTTGCGGCCGATCGCCATGACCTCGCCCACGGAACGCATGGCGGTGGACAGTTCGGCCTTGGCGCCCTTGAACTTCTCGAAGGCGAAGCGCGGAATCTTGGTGACCACATAGTCGATGGTCGGCTCGAAACTGGCAGGCGTGGCGCCGGTAATCTCGTTGGTGATCTCGTCCAGCGTATAGCCCACGGCCAACTTGGCGGCGACCTTGGCAATCGGGAAACCGGTCGCCTTGGAAGCCAGCGCGGAGGAGCGCGAGACGCGCGGGTTCATCTCGATCACGATCAGGCGGCCATCCTTGGGATTGACCGCAAACTGCACGTTGGAACCGCCCGTCTCGACACCGATCTCGCGCAGCACAGCAATGCTGGCATTGCGCATGATCTGGTATTCCTTGTCGGTCAGCGTCAGCGCCGGAGCGACGGTGATGGAATCACCCGTATGCACACCCATCGGATCGACATTCTCGATCGAGCAGATGATGATGGCATTGTCGTGCTTGTCGCGCACGACCTCCATCTCGTACTCCTTCCAGCCGAGCAGGCTTTCCTCGATCAGCACTTCGGTGGTCGGGCTGGCATCCAAGCCCTCGCGCACGATCCGCTCGAACTCGGCCTTGTTATAGGCCACGCCGCCGCCCGTGCCGCCCATGGTGAAGCTGGGACGGATAATCGAAGGCAGGCCGGTACGTTCGAGAATGGCATAGGCCTCGTCCATCGTATGGGCGACGCCCGACCGCGCGCTTTCGAGGCCGATCTTGTCCATCGCCTCGCGGAAGCGCTGGCGGTTCTCGGCCTTGTCGATGGCATCGGCCTTGGCGCCGATCATCTCGACGCCGTACTTCTCCAGCACGCCCATCTCTTCCAGCTTGAGCGCGCAATTGAGCGCGGTCTGCCCGCCCATGGTCGGCAGGACGGCGTCGGGGCGTTCCTTCTCGATGATCTTGGCGACGATCTCGGGCGTGATCGGCTCGACATAGGTGGCATCGGCCATGTCCGGGTCGGTCATGATCGTGGCCGGGTTCGAATTGACCAGGATGACGCGGTAGCCGTCCTCCTTCAGAGCCTTGATCGCCTGCGTGCCCGAATAGTCGAACTCGCAGGCCTGGCCGATAATGATCGGGCCGGCACCGATGACGAGGATGGAGGAGATGTCTGTGCGTTTGGGCATTCTTTATCCGTTTGGCTGGAAATTCGTGGACGGCGGCGCGGCAAGCGGCACGGCGATATCGACAAACTGGTGCATGATCGCGGCGTAATCGACATCGCCGGGATCGTTGAGGTGCTTGAATTCGCAATTGAGGCGAATGTCATAGAGGTATGGCGGCGCGCGCATGGCGAGATAAGTCAGCACGTAGTGGCGGTGCGGATCGTTGGCGCGGCCGGTAACCTCGAGCCGGGCAATTTCATCATTGCCCTCATAGAGCGGGTCGTCCTCGTCGAGCAGGCCGGCATTGAGGCGGCGGCTGCGGTTTTCTTCATAACGTGCGCGGACATCGAAGAGTTCGTCCGAATCCTCCTGCCGCACACCGCCGAGGCGGCAATCCATGCGCCCGCCAATCGGACGCTCGGAGGTACCGAACAGGACCGGGCGCCAGAAGGTCGCAATCGTGCCCTCGGGATCGGGAACATAGTCCTGCAAGCCCACCTCGCCGCGCAGCACCAGCACGCCGTCGAACAGCGGCACTTGTATGGCGTCCTGCGCTATGGCGGGGGTGGCCGCCAACAAGCAGAACGAAACCGAGATTGTCCCGGCGATATGCGAGGCGAACCCCATCACCCATCTGCTCCGATTGGGTCCGCCTTCGCCCAAAATGCCCTTTGGCACTTGGTACAGTTCTCGGGCTGCTTATAGAGAATTTTCGAATATAGCGGTGCGAAAAACTTGTCCTTCGCGTGTTTGGCCTTCGCCGTCCCATAAGCCCTGTAGACAGGCCACGAGCAAACCGGGCATTGCAGATTGATTATCCAAGCAAAAGGCATGCCCACGATCACTGCCACAAGCGCGAGCCAGAACTGCTGCAATATTCCCGCAAGCAGTATGCAAGCCATGGCGCCAAACATCGCGTAGCGGGCGACAACCTCCCAACGCCTGGCAAACACCAGCCTCTCAGACGTGGCGGTTTCCAAACTCACCCCAGCATCCCCACGAATTTCTCGAACAGGTAGAAGCTGTCCTGCGGGCCGGGCGAGGCTTCGGGGTGGTATTGCACGCCGAAAGCCTTCTTGCCGCTGATCGCGATGCCGCAATTGCTCCCGTCGAAGAGCGATTTGTGCGTCTCCACCACACCTTCGGGAAGCGTCGACGTATCGACCGCGAAGCCGTGGTTCATGCTGGTAATCTCGACCAGGCCCTCGCTTTCGCCCCAATCGCCGCCCATTCGCTGGACCGGGTGGTTGGCGCCGCGATGGCCCTGGAACATCTTCATCGTCTTGGCGCCGGCGGCGAGCGCGAGCATCTGGTGGCCGAGGCAGATCCCGAACAGCGGCACATCCTTGTCGAGCAGCGCCTTGATCACCGGCACGGCGTATTCGCCCGTCGCTGCCGGATCGCCCGGTCCGTTAGACAGGAACACGCCATCGGGCTTCAGCGCGAGGATTTCCTCCAGCGGGGTCTCGGCAGGAACCACCGTCACCTTGGCCCCGGCGCGCACGAGATTGCGGAAGATATTGTCCTTCGCGCCATAGTCGATCGCGACGACATGCGGGCGATTGTCGCCCTCGCCCTTTCCGTAGCCATGGCCTAGCTGCCAGTAGGAACCTTCCCAGTCCTCACGGCCTTTGCGAGTGACGTGCTGGGCCAGGTCCATGCCTTCCAGCCCCGGCCATTCCTGCGCCTTTTGCAGCAGGGCGTCGATGTCGAACTTGCCGTCGGACGCATGGGCGATCACCGCATTGGGCGCGCCGGACAGGCGGATGCGGCGGGTCAGCGCACGCGTGTCGACGCCGGACAGGCCGATCTTGCCATGCTCGCGCATCCATTCGGTGAATTCTTCCTGCGCGCGGAAATTGGAAGCGAGCGTCACATCCTCGCGTACCACGCAGCCCACGGCGCTTTCGACGGCGCTTTCGACGTCCTCGGCATTGGTGCCGACATTGCCGATATGCGGGAAGGTGAAGGTCACGATCTGGCCGGCATAGGAGGGGTCGGTCATCACCTCCTGATAGCCCGTCATCGAGGTGTTGAAGCAGACTTCGCCCACCGCTTCTCCGGTGGCTCCGAACCCCCTGCCCCAGACAATTGTACCATCCGCCAGAACGAGAACGCCTGTCGCTCCCTTGGGTTGCGCAGACGAAGGGGCGGAAAAGGCCATAATGGGCTCCCGTGAATAAGATTACCGGCGATGTGTGCTAAGGCCCACGCGCTAGAGGCGGCTCACCCATTGGTCAAGGTGTGCAGTGCACAATATTTGACTAAATGGCGGGTTTCCCTATCGCAGCCGCAAGTCATCCACAGGCCAGTAATACGGAAAGGCCCCTTACATGCTCCGCGATACCATCAAGACCGAGACCATTGCCGCGATGAAGGCTGGCGACAAGCCGCGCACCGCCGCGCTGCGCCTGATCGGTGCCAAGATCAAGGATCGCGATATCGAGCTGCGCACCTCGTCCAAGGAGGTCGACGATGATGCCATGGTGATCGAGGTGCTGCAGAAGATGGGCAAGCAGCGCCGCGAATCGATCGAGATGTACGAGACGGGCGGCCGCACCGAGCTGGCAGAACAGGAAAAGGGCGAGCTGGCGGTGATCGAGGAATTCCTCCCCGCGCAGATGTCGGAAGAGGACACCAAGGCCGCGATCGAGGCGATCAAGGCCGAGCTGGGCGCGGAGGGCATGAAGGATATGGGCCGCGTGATGGGTGAGCTGAAAGCGCGCCATGGCAGCGAGCTCGACATGTCCAAGGCCAGCGGACTGGTGAAAGCTGCACTTAGCTAATTCACCCACAGACTTCTCGGCAGCTCGCCCTCGCCGCGAATCGCCTGCCTGTGTAGTCTGGCGCGCTTATGGCGCTCTCACCGCAATGGCTCGATGAACTGAGGTCTCGCGTCACGCTCTCCAGCGTGATCATGCGCACGACCAAGCTCACCCGCGCCGGGCGCGAGTGGAAGGCCTGCTGCCCGTTCCACAATGAGAATACGCCCAGCTTCACGGTCAACGACCAGAAGGGCTTCTACCACTGCTTCGGCTGCCAGGCGCATGGCGATGTCATCTCCTGGATGACCGACCAGCGCGGCCTGTCCTTCATGGATGCAGTGAAGGAGCTTGCCGCAGAAGCGGGGATGGAAGTGCCTGCCCCCGATCCGCGCGCAGCCGCACAGGCACAGCAACGGGCGGGACTTCATGACGTCATGCTGGCAGCGCAGGAATTCTTCGTCGCAAATCTGCGCGGTCCCGGTGGTGCGCAGGCGCGCGACTATCTCAAGCGGCGCGGCTTCAACGATTACACGATAGACCGCTTCGGCTTTGGCTGGGCTCCGGATGATCGCACCGCGCTCAAGACCGCGCTCTCCCGCTTCGACGAGAGCATGCTGGTCGAGGCGGGCCTGCTGATCAGCGTCGAGGACCGCCAGCCTTATGATCGCTTTCGCGGACGAGTCATGCTGCCGATCCAGGATGCGCGCGAGCGGGTGATCGCGTTTGGCGGGCGCATACTCGAAAGCCGCGACGGGCTGGCCAAATACCTCAACAGCCCGGACACGCCGCTCTTCGACAAGGGCCGCACGCTCTACAATATTCACCGTGCCGGGCCTGTCAGCCGCAAGTCCAACCGCATGATCGCGGTCGAAGGCTATATGGATGTGATCGCCCTCGCCGCTGCCGGGATCGAGGATGCGGTCGCACCCATGGGTACGGCCTTGACGGAAAACCAGATCGAACTGCTCTGGCGCATGGTCGACAAGCCCGTCCTGTGTTTCGATGGCGATGCCGCCGGCAGGCGCGCTGCGATGAAGGCGGTGTCCCGTGCCCTGCCCTTGCTGCGCCCGGGCAAGTCCCTGCAGATAGTGACCATGCCTGCAGGGCTCGACCCCGACGACCTCATCAAGCAGGACGGATCGCAGGCGGTGGAGAAGCTGCTCGCCGAGCCCAAGCCCATGCTCGACCTGATCTGGGAGCATGAGCGCGATGCCGGGCCGCTTGCCTCGCCCGAAGACAAGGCCGGGCTCAAGCAGCGCCTGATCCAGCATACGGAAGAAATTGCGGACAATGATATCCGCTCGCTCTACCGCCGTGAGCTGCTCGACCGCTTTTCCGCTTTCGCCTACCCGCCGCGCGAACAGCGCAGCTTCACCCCGCGCGCTGGTTACAGCTCGGGAAACCGCCCTGCCCCGACCTCACCACAAATGACCGCGCGGTTGAAACGCGCGGCAAGCGGCGCCTTTCGCGACATGCTGACGCAATCTGTGATGGCCGGATTTGCCCGCCACCCAGACCAGATCGACGAGCATGCCGAACGCCTGCTGCGGCTTTCGGCTGCGGTGCCGGAGCTGGCCGCAAGTGTGGATTATCTCATCAATCACGCCGAAACGCTTGAAGATGGCGAGAATTCGCCCATATTCGCGGAAGGCATCCTGCCGCCGCCGCCGGATAACACCCGTTTCTCCTTCCTGATGGAAGGTTCCGATCCGGACGACGCGAGGGAGGATTTGGCCGAGGCACTTGCCCTGCTGGTCGAGAGACCGGAACTCGAGGCAGCAATTGTCGCGGCTACAGCTCGTTTTGATTCCGATCCGGAAGCCGCCTTTGCCGAGCAGCAACGCTTGCGCAAACGAAAGCTGGAAATCGAATCGCGACTCGGGCAAATGGCACGCAAACGCGCCGCTTCTTCGGCGCTGGAAAGCAATTCAGGCGGGGGTGAGGATGGCGCTCCCGACGAACTGGAAACGGACTGATATTCAATGGCGTCGGAAGCCAAGACAAAACAGAACGAAGATGCACCGCTGATCGACCTCAACGAAGCTTCGATCAAGAAGCTGATCGCAAAGGCCAAGCGTCGCGGCTACATCACCTATGACGAGCTCAACGAAGCTCTCCCCAACGATCTCGGCAGCGACCAGATCGAGGATATCCAGACCGCCATTTCCGAGATGGGCGTGCAGATCGTCGAGAATGACGAGGACGCGCAGGAAGAGGATAATGACGGTGACGGGCCGGAGGAAATCTCCGCATCGGATTCCGATTCCGACGGCAGCGACGGCAACAAGAACGTCCCCGAAAAGAAGAAATCCACCACGACCGTCGAACGTACCGATGACCCGGTGCGCATGTATCTGCGCGAAATGGGCGCGGTCGAACTGCTCAGCCGCGAAGGCGAAATCGCCATTGCCAAGCGCATCGAGGCCGGCCGTGACACGATGATCATGGGCCTGTGCGAAAGCCCGATCACCTTCCATGCCATCATTATGTGGTCCGAAGCCCTCAACAATGAGGAAATGCAGCTGCGCGAGATCCTCGATCTCGACGCCATGCTGTCCAAGGAGCCGCCCGTCGACAAGATGGAGGAAGGTGCCGAGGACGACGATGACGGCGAAATCTCGGAAGAAACCGCCGGCCCTTCGATCCGCGACGACGATGAGGACGAAGACGAGGAAGACGCCGACGGCGAAGACGAGGACGGCGAGGAAGGTTCTTCGCGCCGCCGCGAGGAAGACGACGAGGAAGACAACACGATGTCCCTCGCGCAAATGGAAGCGGCCCTCAAGCCCGACGCCCTGGAGCGCTTCGCCCGCATCACGGACCTGTTCAAGAAGTTCGAGAAGCTGCAGGCCGAACGCGTCGACGTGCTTGGCGCAGGCGACGAATTCCCCAAGGCGAAGGAAAACCGTTACGAGAAGCTTCGCGAAGACCTCACCGCAGAGGTCGAGAGCGTGCAGTTTCACGCGACCAAGATCGAATATCTGGTCGACAATCTCTACGCCTTCAATCGCCGCCTGACCGCGCTTGGCGGGCAGATGCTGCGTCTGGCCGAACGGCACAAGGTGAAGCGCAAGGACTTCCTCGATGCCTATGTCGGCAACGAGCTCGACGATAGCTGGCTCAAGGCCAATGCGAAGAAGGACAAGAAGTGGGCCGCCTTCTACGAGAAGGAAGCCGACGCGGTCGAACGCATCCGTGCCGAGATCGCCGACATCGCTTCACAGACAGGCATGAGCCTGTCCGAATTCCGCCGCATCGTGAACATGGTGCAGAAGGGCGAGCGCGAGGCGCGTATCGCCAAGAAGGAAATGGTCGAAGCGAACCTTCGCCTGGTGATTTCCATCGCCAAGAAATACACCAATCGCGGCCTGCAATTCCTCGACCTGATCCAGGAAGGCAATATCGGCCTGATGAAGGCGGTCGACAAGTTCGAGTACCGCCGCGGCTACAAGTTCAGCACCTATGCCACCTGGTGGATCCGGCAGGCGATCACCCGCTCGATCGCCGACCAGGCTCGCACGATCCGTATCCCGGTCCACATGATCGAGACGATCAACAAGCTGGTCCGCACTTCGCGCCAGTTCCTGCACGAGCAGGGCCGCGAGCCGACACCGGAGGAAATGGCAGAACGCCTCTCCATGCCGCTTGAGAAGGTGCGCAAGGTGATGAAGATCGCCAAGGAGCCGATCTCCCTCGAAACGCCAATCGGCGACGAGGAAGATTCGCACCTAGGCGATTTCATCGAGGACAAGAACGCGGTGATCCCGGTCGATGCGGCGATCCAGGCAAACCTCAAGGAAACCGTCACCCGCGTGCTCGCCTCGCTCACCCCGCGTGAGGAACGCGTGCTGCGCATGCGCTTCGGCATCGGCATGAACACCGATCACACGCTGGAAGAAGTCGGCCAGCAATTCTCCGTGACGCGCGAACGTATCCGTCAGATCGAGGCCAAGGCGCTGCGCAAGCTCAAGCATCCGTCGCGCTCGCGCAAGATGCGCAGCTTCCTCGACCAGTAAGGCCGGGAATGCCCCCGATCAGGCGGGGCCTTGCCAGCAGAAACCCATTCACCGTCAGCAGGCGGGACCCATTTAAAGGCAGGCGAGGCAACTCGTCCTGCCTTTTCGCCTTTTTCACTTCCTCACCGCATTCCCCCTATCGCATGCGGCAATAGGTACATTTCGACCCATGCAGATTTCCAGCCTTCCTCCCCTCCTTGCCCAGGCCATTGAGGCGCGCGGCTATGACAGCCTCACCCCAGTCCAGGCCGCCGTCCTCGAACCGGGGACCGAAGGGCGCGACCTGATCGTCTCGGCACAGACCGGCTCGGGCAAGACCGTAGCATTCGGCCTCGCCATGGCGGACCAGATGCTGGGCGAAAGTGGATTTGTCGAACCGGCAAGCGGCCCGCTGGCCCTGATCATCGCGCCGACGCGCGAGCTTGCGCTGCAGGTCAGCCGCGAGCTGGCATGGCTCTATTCCTCTGCGGGAGCCCGGATCGCCACCTGTGTTGGCGGGATGGACGCCTCCAAGGAACGGCGAAACCTCGCCCGTGGCGCCCAGATCGTGGTCGGCACGCCGGGCCGTCTGCGCGACCACCTCGAACGCGGCGCGCTCAACCTTGCCGAGCTCAGAATCGTCGTCCTCGACGAGGCGGACGAGATGCTCGACATGGGCTTTCGCGAGGAACTCGAGGAAATCCTCGACGGAACGCCGGATAATCGCCGCACGCTGCTCTTTTCCGCCACGCTGCCGCGCCAGATCGTCAATCTCGCCAAGCGCTACCAGGACGATGCCTTGCGCATTTCGACCGTTGGCACCGATCGCGGGCATGGCGACATCGCCTATCAGGCAGTGACGGTCTCGCCATCGGAAATCGAAAATGCGGTGGTGAACCTGCTGCGCTACCATGAAGCCGATACCGCGATGCTTTTCTGCGCCACGCGCGACAACGTCCGCCATTTGCATGCGACATTGCAGGAGCGCGGCTTTGCCGTTGTCGCGCTATCCGGCGAACACTCCCAGTCGGAGCGCAACCAGGCGATGCAGGCCCTGCGCGATCGCCGGGCGCGCGTTTGCGTTGCCACCGATGTCGCCAGTCGCGGCATCGACCTGCCGAGCCTCAGCCTTGTCGTCCATGTCGAGATTCCGCGCGATCCCGAAATCCTGCAGCATCGTTCCGGGCGGACCGGGCGTGCAGGCAAGAAGGGCACGGCGGCAATCATCGTGCCCTATCCGCGCCGTAGACGTGTCGAAAGCCTGCTGCGTGCCGCAAAGGTCGAAGCCGAATGGATCGAGCCGCCGACGGCGAAGATGATCCGCACGCAAGATCACGAGCGGCTTCTGGCGGAACTGCTCAAGCCGGTGGAGTTCGAGGAAGAGGATCGCGAGCTGGCCAAGCGGCTGATGGAAGAGCGCAGCCCGGAGGATATCGCCGCCGCACTGGTCAATGCCTTCCGCGCCAAACTGCCACAGCCCGAAGAGTTGATGGAGAATACGCCCGAGGCACGCGAGGCTGCTCGCAAGGAAAGGCATCGTCCCGGTTTCGAGGATGTGGTCTGGTTCCGCATGGAAATCGGTCGCAAACAGAATGCCGAGGCACGCTGGATCCTGCCGCTGCTGTGCCGCCGCGGCCACATCACCCGCAATGAAATCGGCGCCATCCGCATCGGCCCGGAAGAGACCTATGCGCAAATCCCGCGCAAGATTGCGGACAGGTTTGCCGACGCCGTGGAACGCACGGCCGCAGCCGAGATCATGGCAGGAGAAGACAGCATCGCAATCCGCCGGTCGGATTCCGGTCCGCGCGAAGTGGCGCGCCAGAACCGGCGGACAAATCGCAATGACGGGTCACGCAGTACGGTCGAAGAACAGTCCAAGCCGCACCGCAAGGGCAAATTCCGCGGCAAGCTCGCCGGAAACACACGGTTCAAGCCAAAGCCCCGGTTCAAGACCAAACCTCGCCCCAAGCGGCCGCGCGACTGATCGCGACAAGTCCGCCTTCTGCAACGCCCATCACCCCTTGCCTGTCTCGGAAAAGGCTGCGAGACTCCTTGAGTCCAACGCGTTTCCCGGGAGAGATTTCCAATGAAGTCAATTGCCTGCGCCCTCGCCGCGCCACTCCTGCTACTGTCGGCAACTGCGCCCGCATTGGCGCAGGATGATGGCTCGGCCAGCTTCAGCGAGACCACGCAGCTCGCCCGCGAAATTGTCGATAACGGCTTCCCTGAAGAGATGCGCATGGACCTGTTCAGCGGCGTCATGCAGCAGCTGGTATCGCAGATGAATGTGGCACAGCCACAGCTTGCCCAGGACCCGGAAATCCAGGAATTGGTCCTACGCTACCAGCAACGCGCCATCGACCTCGGCATGGCGACATTGGAAGGCCATATGGATGCAATGATGGAAGGCCTCGCGCTGGCTTATGCCGATATCTACACATTAGACGAATTGACGGCCTTCCACGCTTTCATCACTTCTCCGGAGGGTTATGGCTTTCTCGCCAAATCATCCGCCGCAACCGCTCACCCGGCATTCGCCGATGCCAACCAGGCCTATATCAACGAGTACGTGGCGCAGCTTCCACAGCTTCAGGGCGAATTGCGCGATGAACTGACGCAAATTCTGTCCAGTCGCGAAGATGAGCCGGGAAGCTCCTGATCTCAATGTCACACCGGTGACCCAGCGAAATTGATTCGCTAATCACCGCATTCTGCTGCAAGTATCGCCCAGGTCGCGCGACGAGGTCTTGGGGGAGGCTGCGGCATTCATGGCTAGTGTAGATTCGACAATTGTGCCGAATGGAGGACAGTCGACACCGCGCTACCAGACATTGCTGGTTGGCCTGCTCGGCGTAAATATGGGCATCGTGTTCCTCGACCGGAACGCCTTCGGCCTGCTCGCACCGATGATCCAGCCCGAATTCGGGCTAACCAATACGCAGGTTGGCATGGTTACGGGCGTCCTCGCCCTCACCTGGGCGTTGTCGAGCTTCGGCATCAACCGGGCGGCAGACATTACCGGCAAGAGCAAGGGACTGCTGATCGCAGCGACATTGATATTCTCCGCGGCATCGATCAGTTCCGGTTTCGCGATTGGCCTGCTTACCTTGCTCGCTGCGCGTGCCCTGATGGGCCTCGCGGAAGGCGGACTGCCGCCGCTCAGTACGCATATCGTGACCAGCGAAGTGGCGCCCGAACGGCGCGGACTTGCCATCGGCATGCTCTCGACCATCGGCATGAATGCCATACCCATGCTCGGGCCTATCGTGATTGTCGGGATTGGCACCCTCTATGGCTGGCGGGAGGCGTTCTGGATTGCCGGCGTGCCCGGATTGATCATGGCCGCATTGATCTGGCTTTTCGTACGCAACCCGAAGCACGAGATCAGGGAAGAGAGGCCCAAAGGTGCAATCGCTCCGCTACTCAGGCTGCGCAACATTCGCTTCAGCATCGTTCTGGCCACGTTGAACATGACCTTCTTCATCGGCTTTCTCAGCTTCATGCCACTCTACCTCGTCAACGTGCTCGGCCTCAGCAATGAAATGATGGGTGTGGTCCTCACGGCCGCCTCAGCTGCAGGCATATTCTTCGGCTTCTTTTTCCCAATGCTCTCGGACCGCATGGGCAGGAAATTGGCGATCATCTCGGCTTACTCCGTGTCGATACTGGGTGTGATCCTGTTGGCGATAAGCAATGGCGCCCTTCCGCTCGTATTTGCCGGCGCCATGCTGACAGGCGCGGGAGGCATGGGGTCGGGTATATTGATCATGGTCGTCATTCCCGGCGAATCCGCGCCAGACCATTTGCGCGCAACTGCCATGGGGTTTAACGCCGCCATAGGTGAGATCCTGGGCGCGGGCGCCATGCCCGTGGTGATCGGCATGATCGCGGACGAGTTCGGCATGCAGGTGCTGCCCACGATCCTGATCGCCTCCGCTGCCCTTCTATGCGTGGTGACACTGGGCCTCCGGGAAACGGCACCCAAGCTCGTGGCCGGTGACGTGGCAACGGCTTGAGACGAGCATTGGACAGAGTTCCATGAGGATGGCATAAATTCGTTCCAGGAGAGGATTGACCCAGTTTTGAGGGAATTCTCTTCGTGCCTGCTTCAAGCCCCAAGATCATCGCAGTCGTCAGCCAGAAGGGCGGCTCGGGCAAGACCACGCTCGCCCTGCACCTCGCCACTTGCGCTGCCTATGCCAAGCAGCAGACCTGCGTGATCGATACCGATCCGCAGGCGACCGCCGCCGCCTGGGGAGACTGGCGCGGCGATTTCCTCCCTGCAGTGGTCACCAGCCCGCCAGCCCGACTTGCCCGCACGATCGATAATGCCGCCAAACAAGGGATGGAGCTGGTGGTGATCGATACTCCGCCCCATGCCGAAGCCGCGATGCGCGAGGCCATCAAGGTGGCAAACCTCGTGCTGATCCCCACGCGCCCGCGCGCCTTCGACCTGCATGCACTGGAAGGGATCGTCGATCTCGTGAATTACACCGGCACGCCGGCCTCGGTCGTGCTGAACGGCGTGCCCGCGGGTGCCACCCGCATGGTGGAAGACGCGAAAGCCGCCGCCAGGAATCTCGGTCTCGACACCTGCCCGATCACGTTTGGCGACCGGGCAGCGTTTCATCGGTCTTCCGCAAAGGGCGAAGTCGCCGGCGAAATCAAACCGGGCGGCAAGGCCGCGAAAGAAGTCGAGGCCCTGTGGAAGTGGGTCAAGAAGGCCCTGCCCTGACCTAGTCGAGATAGCGCTGTGAGGCTTCCACGCTGCAGCCGACATCGGGTATCTCCGCACCGGCTTCGGCGCGCGTGAGGGCAATCGGGATCGTCAGCTCCCGCGAAAGGTAATCGGGGTCGGTGATGGTCACCGTCCCGCCCACGCTGCCGTCTGCATTGAGGTGATAGCGCTCGATATAGGAGCGCGACGCGCTGCCCGGAGCATTGCGCCCCAACCCACCCGGCGTAGCCACAAGACCGGTCGTGGTCACGACGAAGTCGCTACCCTGCCATTCTCCGGTGGAGTGGCCGAGATGGCTGGGGCCGTCCGTATCCGCGCGGCCGTCGAGATAGATCGTACGGACCGTGTTGAAGTCGGCATAATGGACCGTCAGCACATTTCCCGTCACGTTCCATTCCTGCAGGTCGGGAATTCCAACCAGCGAAGGCAGTCCGTTGGACCTGCAGTTGTTTGACGGCAAATCACGCGGGTTCATACTCTCGAAGGCCGCCTTGCCCGCCGGCGTCATGATCGACCAGGTCATCCTGTCGCCGCGATCGAGCCCTTCGATATCCGGCCCAGGCAGGTCGGATGCATCTCCCTCCGGTCCTGCTGCAGGCGGGCCGCGGCGCCCATCCCGCCGCAGTGCACCCGGCGAAGGACCGAAGCGATTGCCCTGCCCCGCGTCGGGAGGAGGGCCAGCGCCCGGACCTGCTCCGCGCGGCGACACCTGCCACATGCCTTCGAACAGGGTTAGGTCGCCTGCGGAATTGTCTTGCCCGGTGGCAGCATTTGCGGGGCAAATTGCGAGCAGGAACGGAAGGGTGACAAGATAAGGCATCTTCATGGCATCGATCTCCATCATGGTTGCCCCTTCCTTCCGATTGCTCTCTCCATGTCGCAGGATTGTGCCCGACATGTCCGAATTTGTACGCTCTCGTCGCCCGTTGCGACAATCGCCATTGCCGCGACTTGGATAGGTGACTACCCAACGCTTAATGGGAAAAGGGGAGGAATTATGAGTATCTCGAAATTCGTGCGCAGGATTGCCTTGGCGGGATTTGCCCTTGCTCTCGCGCTGCCCATGCAGGCGAACGCACAGGATTGCGATCGTGGCTGCCTGGAAGGATTGGTCACGGCCTATATCGATGCGATGCTTGCAAACGATCCGTCAGGTCTGCCCTTGGCTGAAGGCGCGGAATACACGGAGGGTGGACGCGCCGTCGAAATGGGCGAAGGCGCCTGGCAGACCGTGACTGGCAGAGCCACCTTCCGGCACGATTATCTCGACACCACCGCGCAGGTTGCTGCGTCGCATATCGAGTTCCGCGAAGGGGATATCCCCCTGCTCATGTCGGTCGCGCTGCATGTCGAAGACGGCAAGATTGCCGATATCGAGACCATCGTTGCTCGCATCACGCCGGATTCGCCTTTCCAGCCCGCTGTCCTGGGTGAACCGGTGCGCGGAATGGATAGCCCGGTTCCCGAAGGTACGCGCATGTCGCGCGAGCGCATGGTCGAAATCGCCCTGAGCTATGCCGAGGGCCTTCGTGTGGGCAGCTTCCTTGATGCAGGCACGCCCTTTTCGCCCGAAGTCTATCGCGTCGAGAATGGCGTGATCACTGCCGGCCAGGGCTGCTTCGGCGCGGTGTGCGGTCTCTACGAGCAGCGTATTATGGTCCATCCGGGCCTCATCCCCAGCGTGGTCGCGGTGGACGAGGAAAACGGCACCGTGCTGCTATGGATGAATTTCGGTTACACCGACTCCTATGGGCCCGGAAACGTGCTGGTGACCTTCGAAGCATTCAAGATCTGGGGTGGCAGCATCCACGCGATCAACGCCTTCTTCGACTTTTTGCCGATCGGCCGCTCGCGCGGCTGGCCGTCGGAAGAACGCGTTCCGCGGATCTACTGACCTGACCGAAATTGGCGGCCTGCCTGCAGGTGGGCCGCCAATGCGTCCCCCGCGCCGCAATTGCGCGATCTGGCCGCCGTTTGCGGCAATCTTCATTGCTGGAATTTGATTAGTAAGCTAATCAAAATCCGCATTCGAGAGAGGATTTTGCCAGATGAGATTTGCCAGCACCATTCGCACCATCGCCATCGCGGGAGTCGCGCTCGCCCTGCCCTTGCCTCTTGCCGCACAGGATTGCGACCGGAGCTGCCTCGAAGGCATGGTGACGAGTTATGTCGATGCGCTGGTCGCGGGCGATCCCTCGGGCTTGCCATTAGCTGACACCGTAAAGGTGACGCAGGATTCAACCGCCATCGAACTCGGCGAAGGCCTGTTCGAGGAAGAGTTGGAAGCCAGCACGTTCCGGCAGGATTATCTCGATACGCAGGCGCAGGTCGCCGCCTCGCATGTCTCACTCCAGCATGGCGATGAGACCGTTCTCCTCTCGCTGGCCTTGCATGTCGAGGACAGCCGCATCGCCGGGATCGAAACGCTGGTGCAGCGGGTCGATGCCGAATCCCGCTTCCAGCCAACCGAGCTTGGCCGCCCGATCCGCGGCATGAACGCAGTTGTTCCTGCTGGCAGACGCATGTCGCGCGCCGACCTGGCGGCAACCGCACTGACCTATACCGAAGGCCTGCGCATCGGCAATTTCACCGATGGCGGCACGCCCTTTGCCGATGAGGCATACCGCGTCGAAAACGGCGTCATCACTGCAGGCGAAGGCTGCTTCGGCAGCATCTGCGGCATGTATGACCAGCGCGTGATCCTGCACCAGCAGATCGTCGCCAGCGTGATCGCGGTGGACGAGGAGAACTCGACTGTCCTGCTATGGATGAACTTCGGCGACAATGGCGCCTATGGCCCCGGCGATGCGCTGGTGACCTTTGAGGGCTTCAAGGTCTGGGGCGGCGAGATTCATGCGATCAACGCCTTCTTCCGCATGCTGCCGAGCCGCACCCCGCGCTACTGGAATTCCGCCGAATAGGCCGCGCAGCACGGGCCGCAAATCGATAGACGCCGCATCACCGCTGCGCCATTAAGGGCGCAATGGAGAGGACATTCGATTTCATCATTGTGGGCGCAGGCTCATCGGGAGCCGTGCTTGCCGCACGTCTGAGCGAGGATCCGGCGATCTCGGTCCTACTGCTCGAAGCGGGTGGCAGCGACCGCCATCCGCTGCAATTGATGCCGCTTGCCTTCCCGCGCGTGGCGCTGGGCAATGTGGGCACATGGCAATTCCTCTCCGAACCCGAGCCTGCACTCAACGGACGCACGCTCGGCATTCCGCGCGGCAAGACGCTGGGCGGAACATCTTCGATCAACGCCATGATCGCGGTGCGGGGCAACAGGCGCGATTTCGACGATTGGGCGGCGCAGGGCCTGGCCGGATGGAGCTTTTCCGAAGTCCTGACCTATTTCAAACGGCTGGAAAGCCATTGGCGCGGCGAGACCTCCTGGCATGGTGGCAATGGCCCGGTGGGCATTTCGCGCATGGAGGGAGCAGACCTCTTGTGGGAGCCGTTGCTTGCCGCAGCCGAAGCTACCGGCATTCCCTATTGCGAAGATCCCAATGGTGCCGAGCAAGACGGCATTTCGCGCATGGAGTCGACCGTCGCCAAGGGTCGCCGGACAAGCTCGGCGCGCGCCTATCTCCATCCGGCAATGAAGCGCCCCAATTTGACCGTCGAAACCGGTGCACTGGTAACGCGCATCGCGGTCGAGAACGACCGCGCCACCGCTGTCCAATATGAGCGAGGCGGGCAGTCGCAAAGCGCCCGTGCTTCCAGCGAGATCGTGCTCTGCGCAGGGGCATACGGCTCGCCGCAAATCCTTATGCTGTCAGGCATTGGCGATCCGGACGAGCTCTCCGCGCTGGATATCGAGCCGGTGCATGAGCTGCCCGGCGTCGGGCGCGACCTGGCCGACCACCCCGTCGTCATCAATGAATGGGAGCTCAAACAGGATCGCGGCCTGACACGCCATTTGCGCTTCGACCGCGCCGCAAAGGCCGCTGCGCAATGGTTCACGGGTGGCAAGGGACCCTTCGCCTATACCGGCACTTCGGCCAATATCTTCCTGCGCTCGACCGAGGGGATCGATCGTCCCGACATGCAGATGATGTGCCTGCCGCTTTCGGGCGATGCGCGCATGTGGGTACCCGGGCTGCAGCGCCGCTCCCCGCCGCGCATATCCGTGCGCACCGGCTATCTGCCGCTCAAATCGCGTGGCTGGGTCAAGCTGCGTTCCACCGATCCGCGCGATGCGCCGCGCATCTTCCTCAACATGTTCTCCGCGCCCGGAGACATGGAGGGCATGGTCCGCTCGATCCACATCACGCGCAATATCTACCAGCAGAGCCCGCTGGCAGAGCTGATTTCACACGAAGTCCTGCCCGGTGAGGCGGTGAAGAGCGATGCGCAGCTGGAGGAATTCGTTCGCGCAAACGCCACCCACCGCGCGCATCCGGGTTGCTCCTGCCGCATGGGAACGGATGAAGGCGCGGTCACCGATGCACAATTGCGTGTTCGCGGGATCGAGGGACTGCGCGTGGTCGATGCCTCCATCATGCCTGCCCTGCCGCGTGGCAATCCCAACCTGCCCTGCATGATGATCGGCGAAAAGGCCGCCGACCTTATGCTTGGAAGGGAGCCTCCGGCACCCATACCGCTCCCTTGATATAGCGGATCAGGCCCTGCTCATTGAGCAGGTAATGGATGTAGAATTCGACATCCACGCTCACGCCTACCGGCACCGGCGTCATGCCGGGATAGCCTCTTTCTTCAAGAACCTCGGGGGACAGCTCCTTCAGCCCGGTAAAGCGGATCACCACGTTGGAGACGAAGCCCTGCCTTCCCGGGAAGAACTCCCTGAAGATCACCTCTTCGCGGCAGAACTCGTGGAAGAAGGCGTAGAAGTCGCGAAAGGCCTGTTTGCCACGCACGGCAAAGCCCGCATTCTCGAGCACGAAGTCATCGGCAAAAAATGTCTCGAGTGTATCGTAGTCGCGGGCATTGAAGGCAGCGATATAGCGGTGATAGTCGTCATCGGTCATGGCGGTGAGGCTAATGCCCGGCCCGCTCGACACAATATGAATTCGCAGCAAGACCGTGCAACGCGGCAGATAAGGGAATGGGGATGCGCAAGGTTTTCGGCTCGATAGTGGTGGCAATTGCAGGGCTACTGCTCGGCGCAGGAGCGGCCCATGCCCAACCCGGCCCTGGCATGCCCTCTATCGGCCCGCTCGACGAAGCGACGATCGAGCAGGGCAATGGGATTTACCGCGCCAATTGCGCTGCCTGCCACGAGAATGCCGGATCGCATGCTCCCGGACGCCAGGCCATCTCCACGCTGACGCCCGAAGTGGTGCTGCGCGCATTGACCGACGGGCGCATGAAGAACGAGGCTGCCAGCCTCAGCGAAGAAGAGCGGGCCGCCGTAGCGCAGGCAATTACCGGCTTGCGCTTTGGCGCTGCACCGCCGCCAACCCCGGTGCTGATGTGCGAGCCGGGCACGTCGCCGTTCGACTTCTCTCGTCCACCTGCCTTCAGTGGTTGGGGCCTCGATGCCGCGAACAGCCACTCCGTGTCGTCCGACCTCGCCGGGCTGAGCGCAGAAGACCTCCCAAACCTCACCCTGCGCTGGGCCTTCGCCATTCCAGGAGCGCTCGAAACGCGCGCACAACCGGCCATTGCGGCTGGCGCCATCTTTGTCGGCGGAACCAATGGGAAGCTCTATGCGCTCGACATGGAGACCGGCTGCGCGCGCTGGGAGTATGAAGCGCAATCGGGCATCCGCTCTGGTGTGACCATCTCCCCCTGGGATGCAGGTAACGCCGAAGCCCGCCCGCTGCTCTATTTCGGCGACAACGTCGGCAACACTTATGCGGTCGATGCCGTGACGGGCGAAGAGGCCTGGGCCCGCCATGTCGACGCCCACCCCGCCACCACGCTGACCGGCCCGGCCACGCTTTCGGGTGACACGCTCTTCGTACCCATTTCCTCGGGCGAGGAAGGCAGCGCCGCTATCCCCGGATATGAATGCTGCACCTTCCGCGGCTCGCTGCTTGCGCTCGATGCCCATACTGGCGGGGAGTTGTGGCGAACCTATATGGTCGACGAACCGCAGCCCGTGGGCGAAAACGAGAGCGGCACATTGCAACGCGGCCCCTCGGGCGTGCCTATCTGGTCTGCCCCGTTGGCCGATACCGAGCGCGGACTGGTCTATGTCGCCACAGGCAACAACTATTCGCATCCCTCCTCGCCTTTGTCCGGAGCCATCGTGGCGCTCGACATGCAGACCGGCGCGATCCGTTGGGCGACGCAGGTGACGCAAGACGATGTCTGGAACGTCGCCTGCTGGGGCGGCGCGGACGGCCCCAATTGCCCCAACGATGCCGGGCCGGACTACGATTTCGGCGCCGGACCGGTGCTGGCGACTGGCAATGATGGGAAGACCTACCTCCTCGCCGGGCAGAAATCGGGCATTGCCTACGGTTTCCATCCCGATAGCGGCGAACTCCTTTGGCAGACGCAGGTCGGCCGCGGCGGTGAGCTGGGCGGCGTGCATTTCGGCATCGCAGCCGAGGGTGGCCGCGCCTACATTCCCGTCAATGATGCAGAGAACGGAGCCGATTACGGCGAACCCGGGAAGCCCGGAATTTATGCGCTGGACGTCGCAACGGGCGATCTGCTGTGGAGCCATGCCGCCGAGGATGTCTGCGAGGGCAAGGATCTGTGCCAGCCCGGCTATTCCTCGGCCATCACGGTCACGCCCGAACTGGTCTTGGCCGGCAATACCGATGCACATTTCCGCATCCTCAGTGCAGCAACCGGAGAGGTGCTATGGGACGTCGATACCGACCGCGCCTATGAGAGCGTCAACGGAACACTCGGCCATGGCGGATCGATGAGCGGCCACGCCGCGCCAATCCTCCAGGATGGCATGCTGCTCATCAGTTCGGGCTATGCATTCCTCGGCAAGATCTCCGGCAACATGCTGCTCGTCTATGGCGTGGACTGAGGCGATATGGCTGCGATTTAACGGCTGAAACCAATTCGACGGGGACAAGCCGCCCATTGCGGCCGTTTTAGAGTGGCATGGCTGGCCTGTAATCACTATGTGGCGCTGCATGAAGATCGCCATTGCCTCCGACCATGCCGCTTTCGACCTGAAAAGCGAGCTGGCGCAGAACCTGCGCGACTGGGGCCACGAGGTTCTCGACCTTGGCCCGGACAGCGCCGATCGCGTCGATTATCCCGATTACGGCTACAAGCTGGCCGAAGCCATTGCCTGCGGCGATGCCGAATACGGTGTGGCGCTATGCGGTTCGGGTATCGGTATTTCCATGGCCGTCAATCGCCATCCCGCGGCGCGCTGTGCACTGGTCAGCGAGCCCTATTCGGCCGCCCTCGCCCGCGAGCATAACGATGCCAATGTCATCGCCATGGGTGCTCGCCTGACAGGTCCGGACATGGCCCGCACATGCCTCCAGACCTTCCTGGTCGCCGAATTCCAGGGCGGGAGGCACGCAGACCGCGTTGCCAAGCTCACCGAACCGAACATCTCCACGCAGGAAGACGCCTGATGACTACCGTTGCCAACCCCGCCCAGAATGATGCGCTGAACCGCTTCTGGCATGACAGCCTCGAGGAAGCCGATCCCGAAGTTGCCGCCATGATCGGTCGCGAGCTGGGTCGGCAGCGGGACCGTATCGAGCTGATCGCCAGCGAGAATATTGCCAGCCCGGCCGTGCTCGAAGCGACCGGCAGCGTGTTCACCAACAAATATGCCGAAGGCTATCCGGGCAAGCGCTATTACGGCGGCTGCGACTTTGCCGACGAGGTCGAAAACCTCGCCATCGAACGCGCAAAGAAGCTGTTCGGTTGCAACTATGCCAATGTGCAGCCCAATAGCGGCAGCCAGATGAACCAGGCGGTGTTCCTGGCCCTGCTCAATCCGGGCGACACATTCATGGGCCTCGACCTCGCCTCGGGCGGTCATCTGACCCATGGCTCGCCGGTCAATATGAGCGGCAAGTGGTTCAACGCCGTGCCCTATGGCGTGCGCAAGGAAGACGAGCGGCTCGACATGGACCAGGTCCGTGACCTGGCCCGCAAGCACAAGCCCAAGCTGATCATTTCGGGCGCGACCGCATATCCGCGCCTGTGGGACTTCAAGGCCTTCCGCGAGATTGCCGACGAAGTTGGCGCTTACCTGCTCGCCGACATGTCGCATTTCAGCGGCCTGGTGGCTGGCGGCGCGCATCCGAATCCTTTCCCGCATGCGCATATCGTCACCAGCACGACGCATAAGAGCCTGCGCGGTCCGCGTTCGGGCATCATCCTGTGGAATGACGAGGAATTGACCAAGCCGCTCAACATGGCAGTCTTCCCCGGCATGCAGGGCGGTCCGCTGGTACACATCATCTCGGCCAAGGCGGTCGCTTTCGGCGAGGCGCTGCGCCCCGAATTCAAGACCTATGCCGCCTCGATCGTCGAGAATGCCAAGGCGCTTGCCGCCAGCCTCGAGGAATCGGGCCTGCGCGTCGTTTCGGGCGGAACGGACAACCACCTCATGCTGGTCGATCTCAGCCCCAAGGACGTGACCGGCAAGGCTGCCGAAAAGGGCCTCGATCGCGCCTTCCTGACCTGCAACAAGAACGGCATTCCCTTCGACACCAAGTCACCTTTTGTGACTTCGGGCGTGCGCCTTGGCACGCCGGCCGGCACGACGCGCGGCTTCGGCCCCGCCGAATTCCGCAAGATCGGTTCGCTGATCGCCGAAGTGGTGGATGGCATGAGCCGCAACGGTGAAGAAGGCGATGCGCAGATCGAGGAACGCGTGCGCCGCCAGGTCAGCGAATTGTGTGAGGCGTTCCCCGTCTATCCCGGGAGGTAAGCAGATGACCGATCCCAACAAGCCCATCGACAACAAGATCCTGGTGGATGCCGTCGAAGAGGCCAAGGCCATGGGCCGCGAGGGGATGAAGCACCCTTCTACACGGCCCGTATTGGCTGGTGCAGCTCTTGGAGCGGTTGCCGGCGGTGTCCTGCCCGTGGTCACTTGGCCCATCGGCCTCGCTGCCGGTGCTGCCTTCATGCTCTACAAGCGCGTTCGACCGTAACCCATCATGCGCTGTCCCTTCTGCGCCCATGACGACAGCCAGGTGAAGGATTCCCGGCCGACCGAGGACAATGCCTCGATCCGCCGCCGACGCCAGTGCAATTCATGTGGCGCGCGCTTCACCACCTTTGAACGGGTGCAACTACGCGACGTCTTCGTCATCAAGGCGGACGGCAAACGCGAAGCCTTCGATCGCGAGAAGATCCAAAAGTCGGTCGGCCTCGCCTGCCGCAAGCGCGAAGTCGAGCAGGAACGGATCGACCAGCTCGTTTCGGGAATCCAGCGCCAGGTCGAAACGTCCGGGGAAAGCGAAGTGCCCTCCGAACGGATCGGCGAGATGGTGATGGACGGCCTCAGGCAGCTCGACAGCGTCGCCTATATCCGCTTCGCCAGTGTCTATCGCGATTTCAACGAAGCGCGCGATTTCGAGGAATTTGCCAGCCAGGTCCGCGATGTCGGCGGAGAATAACGCGCCGGTCATCGTCCTCGTTCGCCCGCAGCTGGGCGAGAATATCGGCAAGGCGGCGCGGGCCATGCTCAATTTCGGGCTGACCGAACTGCGCATGGTTGCTCCGCGCGATGGCTGGCCCAACCCCTCTGCCGGCCCCGCTGCGGCCGGAGCGGACGAGGTTCTCGACAAGGCGCAGGTTTTTTCCACCACCGCCGAGGCGGTGGCCGATTGCGCGCATATCTATGCCACCACGGTGAGGAAGCGCGGCGTTACCAAGCCCGTACTCACGCCCGAACAGGCTGCGAATGAGATCGCCACGCAGGAAGGCCGCAGCGCGATCATGTTCGGCGCCGAGCGTTCGGGACTAGAGACCGAGGACGTAGCCCTGGCTCGCGCCATACTGACCGTGCCGATCAATCCCGAGTTCGGATCGCTCAACCTCGCCCAAGCGGTGATCCTCGCCGCCTATGAATGGTCGAAGCATCGCAACCTGGTGATGCCACCGCAGGAGGATCTCCTGCCGCCTGCGCCACAGGAGGAGCTCGACGGGCTGATCGCGCATCTCGACCGCATGCTCGAGCCCAAGGGCTATTTCCTGCCGGAAAGCCGCGCCGAGGCATCGCGCCGGACGATGCGCAACGTGCTGACCAAGCCAGGCTGGAACCACCTTGAAGTGCGTACCTTGCGCGGCATCCTCTCCAGCCTGGAACGCGAGGACAGGTAGGGACAGGCTCCGTTCAGCCGATCCTGCCAAGATAAACCACCACCAGAGGCACCGAATAGAAAGCAGTCGCGACAATTGGCGACAGACGCTGTCAGTATCCGCGTGGTACAGCCGATCCGTAATCCGGGAGAGATTCATTGAAGAAATATTCGATTATTGCCGCCGCTGCCGTTCTCGGCCTGAGCACAACTGCTTTCGCGCAGAACGATCGCGATGACGATGAACAGCGCGCTGCCGAAACCCAGTCCCAGAATGAGGACGACGCGGAAGAAGAAGAACTCGATCCCATGCAGGAAGTTGTATGCCGGACCGAGCCTATCCTCGGATCACGTACGCGCGTAACGCGCACCTGCATGACCCGCCAGGAGTGGAACTACACGCGTGAGCGTGCTCGCCGTGAAGTCGACAATATCAGCCGTAATGCCGGAACAATACGCACCGAATAGCTTGAGTCTTGGGCGGCCGGGAACCGGCTAGGGAAAAGCGTACGAAAATTATTTGAATGTGTTATAGTCACCTTTCACTTATGGGAGTGAGAGGATGAAAAAGCTTGTTCTAGCAGCATTCATTGCAACTTCGGGCCTTAGCCTTGTTGCCCAGGCGCAAGACAGAACAGAGGATGAAGATCTGGCGCAACAGGCCGCTTCCGCAGAGGATGAGGTGTTGAGCGAGGAAGACTCCCGGTTGCAGGAAGTCACGTGCCGCACCGAAAACGTGCTTGGCTCACGAACGCGCGTAAATCGGGTCTGCATGACGAGGGCCGAATGGAACCGCCTCCACGAGGAAACCCGCCGTGGCGCTGACAGGATGTCACGGAATGCGAACCTCAATATGGCTTGTGCAACCTGGGATCCAGCAGGCGCCGGACGCGGCTGCGTCGGCAACATGCCGAACAATCCGTGATTTCGATGCATTGCCGCTTGACCACCATTGAAGGCTCGGCTTGACATTACCGGGCGCGCGGCTAAATGCGCGCCTTCGCTGAAATTGGCTCCGCATCCCGGTGAAGCGGTGGCCGCGCCTGACAGATGGTCAGGCGGTGCGATGCCGGGTTGGATGGCCACCGCTGGGGTGGTCCGCAAATTGAAAGGAATGGTCTCATGACCAAGCGCACGAGCGCCAAGCACAAACTCGACCGCCGGATGGGCGAAAACATCTGGGGTCGTCCGAATTCCCCGGTCAACAAGCGTTCCTATGGCCCCGGCCAGCACGGCCAGCGCCGCAAGGGCAAGATGTCCGACTTCGGCCTGCAGCTGCGCGCCAAGCAGAAGCTCAAGGGCTATTATGGCGATGTGACCGAGAAGCAGTTCCGCGCCACCTACAAGACCGCCGCCAGCATGAAGGGCGATACCGGCCAGAACCTGATCGGCCTGCTCGAGCGCCGCCTCGACATGATCGTCTATCGCGCAAAGTTCGCACCGACCATCTTCGCTGCGCGCCAGATCGTTTCGCACGGCCACATTCGCGTCAACGGCGTGAAGTGCAATGTAGCAAGCCGTCGTTGCGACGTGGGTGACGTAATCTCGCTGGGTGACAAGGCCAAGGAAATGGCGCTGGTCATCGAGGCGCAGAGCCTGCCCGAGCGCGACATTCCCGACTATGTCGTTCCCGACGGCACGGACAAGGTGACCTTCAACCGCGTCCCGACGCTGGACGAAGTGCCCTATCCGGTGACGATGGAACCGAACCTGGTCGTCGAGTTCTACTCGCGCTAATCGGTCTTGCGGATACGCAAACAAGAGGGCGGTCCTGCGGGGCCGCCCTTTTGCTATCGGTCGAGTAGGTTTTCCTCGAGGAAGGTGCCGATCGTCATCAGCATGTTGCTGCGCGCCCAGGTCTCGTCGATCTGGTGGTCGCGCTGTTCGTATTCGACATATTGCACGCTCTTGCCCGCGTCCTGCAGGCGCCGCTCCATCAATTGCGACTGGCGCACATTGACGTTGAGGTCATGCGTGCCGTGGAACAGCAGGACGGGTGACTGGAAGCGCTCGGCATTCTGCGCCGGACTGCCTGCTCGGACATGCTCGCCCTCACCCACGAATTCCTCGACGATGTTGAAGTTCGAATAGAAGCGCGATTGCTGAACCAGGTCGTCGAGATCGGTGACCGGGGCAATTGCGACAACCGCCTTGTAGAGTTCAGGGTCGAGCACTTGCGATTGCAGCGCGGCATAGCCTCCATAGGACCAGCCAACGATGCCCATATGTTCGGGATCGGCGATCCCCTGCTCGATGAGCCAGCGCCCGGCATCGTTCACATCGCCAATGGCGGTTTCCCAGGCCTGGAAGCCGTTGCGACCGAACCAGTCGCTGCCATAGCCCGCCGAACCGCGGAAATTGGGCTGCAACACAGCGTAACCTCGTGCGGTGAAGAACTGCACCAGCCAGTCGAAGCCCCATTCGTCACGCGCACCCGGACCGCCATGTGGCAGGACGATCGCCGGCATCGGCCCTTCCGCACCGATCGGCTTGGTCAGATAGCCCGGGATCTGCGTACCATCTGCCGCCGGGAACGTGACCGGCTCCATTGGCGACATCTCGCGCCCCTCGAGGATGTCGCGTAGCGGCAGGACCTCGGAAATTTGCCCGGCACTGCGATCGAACAAATAGACCATGCCGGGATCGACATCGCTCGAAGCGATGACCAGCAGCTTGCTCTCATCCGCCGAAGCCCCGGCAAAGCCAATCGACAGATTGCCCGGCAGGGCGGACCGCAACTGGTCGGCCAGCGCATCGAGCTCTGGATCGAGATAGGCGACCATGCGCTTTTCTGTCGCATAGCTGGCACCGACCACGCGGCGCTGGCGACCGATCCGCACCAAGCTGTCGACATCGACATCGTCGCGCGAAAGGATCAGCTGGCGCTCATCCGAGCCGTCCAGCATCAACGCAAACAGCGCCTCGTACCCGTCGACCTCCTCGAAGCCGTAGGCGACGTTGAGCGCGCTATCGACTGCCACCGGCACGAATTCGGGAAAGCTGCGCGACATCTCGACCCAGCCATTGGAATCCAGCGGACGATAGTAATACTTGGTCTCCCCGGTCATCTGACCGCGTAGCGTCTCATACATGACCTTGAGGCGGACCTGACCGTGCTCGTCAGCCACGAAGGACCCGTTTTCTGGCAGGGGATCCTCGATCGTGCGGCGCCTTGCATTGGTGATATCGACCATTTCAACGCCGAGGCCGCGTTCATTGGCATTTCGCACGGCGCGCGACCCGGTGGAACGTTGCGGCACGAATTGCCGCGTCATTACGATGCGATCTTCCTCGCCCTCCACATCGAGCGCAAGCACGCTACCGCCCGATTGCTGCACCCCGTACTGGCGGTAGGAATCATCGGCCGTGAGGACCTCGAACTCCTCCCCGTCCGTTGAGAGCGAAAACATGCGCGTGAAGTAGAGCAGCACATTGTCGGGCCGTGTCACGCCATAGATCTGGCAGACGAGCCGATCCTCGGTGGCGAAATTGCAGTAGTTCAGCTCCGAACCGATATCGTCGTAATATTCGATAAGCTCAGGCGTCCCGTCGCCATTGGCAAGGTCGACCACGAACACGCCTTCGGTCGAAGCGGCAATCGGGCTGATATAGGCGATCTTCTCGCCCGATGGTGAAAGGCTGATGCTAAGGACGCTGGGCCTCGTGCCGAATGCAACCGCCGTTTCTTCCAGGCTCTCCTGTGCCTGGATTTGCAGCGGCGCGAGGCAGGCGCACCCTGCCAGCAAATACATACGGTAACCCATTGCGACCCCCTGAAATTTCGATCCGGGGCAAGCCTAGCAATCTGCCACGAGGCAGCAAGCTGGTTTCGTAAGAAATCTATCTAGGCTGGCCGCGCGGAAGGTCAGCGGCGATAAGCGAACCACAGGCTGCCAGCGATAATAGCGGCGATGACAATGGTCAGAGTGCCGCCCCAAAACCAGTATGGCAGGATCAAGGCCTGCGACATCTGCTCGGTATCGGAAAGGTTGGCTCCACCAATCATCACCCCGCCCTGCGAGAATAGATAGCCCAGATTGGTATAGGTGCTGATGCAGGCCTGCAGGCCCAAGAATTGCAGCGTGAACTGGCGCTGTCGTACCGAACCGAACTTCAGCACGGCAAGGATCGCCAGACCGAGCAATGGCAGGACGATCCAGCCCGTCATGCCGCTTACGACCATCAGGACAGACGCAAAAAGGGCTGCAGCCAACGACAGCAGGGCAATTCCGCTGCTACGCTGCCAGCGCGAGGCGATGATGAGCAGCCCACCGGCTATCGCAGGCCCGAGCGGCCCGCCCGCGCTGATGAAGGCCGATCCAAAGGCGGACATGTCGCTCGGCCGCAAGGTCTGGGTGTAGCCCGACCCGTCTGGCAGGATGACCAGTTGCTCGAAGCGCGCGCCGACCAGCAGGCTGAACATACCGTGCCCCATCTCGTGGAACCAGGTCGCCAGCAGCGTGAAGGGATAGAGAACTATGGCAAGCGGTGAATGCCAAACAAAGAGCGTGATCAGCACGGTTGCGCCAAGCCAGCCAAGCTGGTCATCGCGCGAACCGGAGCGGATCCGTCGGCTCATCCGCTGTCCTTGTTCCCGAGGTAATCACGGCGAAAATCGGCCGCGAAGGCCGCGAACTTTCCTGCCGCAATGGCATCGCGCATGGCTTGCATCAGCTGCTGGTAGAAGGCGAGATTGTGCTCGGTCACCAGCATGGCGCCAAGAATCTCGCCCGATTTCTGCAAATGGTGGAGATAGGCGCGCGAATAGCTGGCGCAGGTTGCGCAGGAACAGCGGGTATCCAGTGGGCCGGTATCCTCCGCATGGCGCGCATTGCGGAGATTGAGCGGCCCGGTCCAGGTGAAGGCCTGTCCGTTGCGTCCCGAACGCGTGGGCAGAACGCAATCGAACATGTCCACACCGCGTTCAACGGCACCCACAAGGTCGTCCGGCTTGCCAACGCCCATCAAATAGCGCGGCGCGTTCTCGGGCAGCATGCCGGGCGCAAAATCAAGCGTGGCGAACATCGCCTCCTGCCCCTCACCCACGGCAAGGCCGCCAATCGCATAGCCGTCGAAACCAATTTCGGTCAGCTTCTGCGCGGAGATGCGCCGTAAATCCTCGTCCAGCGCACCCTGCTGGATGCCGAACAGGGCCGAACTTTTGGCATGTTCCCCGCCGCTGTCGAAGCCCTCACGGCTACGCTTTGCCCAACGCATGGAAAGCTCCATGCTGGCGGCAATCTCGTCGCGCGGACGGTCTGCGCGCGGACATTCGTCGAAAGCCATGACGATATCCGAACCGAGCAGGCGCTGGATCTCCATGCTGCGTTCCGGGCTGAGCATGTGCTTCGAGCCATCGATATGACTACGGAAGGTCACGCCTTCCTCGGTCAGCTTGCGCAGTTCGGAGAGGCTCATCACCTGGTAGCCGCCGCTATCGGTCAGGATCGGACGATGCCAGTTCATGAACTTGTGCAGCCCGCCCAGTTTTGCCACGCGTTCCGCGCCAGGGCGCAGCATGAGGTGGTAGGTATTGCCGAGGATGATGTCCGCGCCGAGCGCTCGAACAGCCTCGGGCTTCATTGCCTTGACCGTCGCCGCCGTTCCCACGGGCATGAAAGCTGGCGTGCGGATGGTGCCGCGGCGCATGGCGATTTCCCCGGTGCGGGCAAGCCCGTCCGTTGCCTTTACGGTGAACTGAAAACGTGGTCGGTCAGAAGCCATAAATCAGCGTAAACCGCGTAATCGTATCGGTCGAGACTGCGCCTGCAGGCGGCTCGCTGTCATATTCCACCGCATAGGAAAGGCGTGCCGAAAGCCGGTCGCTGATCCCGGCCTCTAAGCCGGTGACGACATTGAGGCTGATATTGTCCCCACCGACGATCGCCTGCGCACTGCCGCCCAGCTCGCTGGTCGCATTGGTGTCCTGCGTCAGCTTGATGTTGTCGGCAATCTTCCAGTCGAAATCCGCGCCGAACAGGGCGGCAAGATTGCTGGTGCTGCCGCCATTGATGAATTCGGTGCGACGCCAGGCCGGACCGGCCTTGATGCGAAGCTGCATGCTGTCCGTGTCGACCAGCTTGTAGCCGAGACCGCCGGACAGGGCGTAACGGCCCGAATAGCCCTGGAAGCGGTCACGCTCCCATTGCGCGAGGGCATAGGCGAACAGCCGGTCATTGATCTGGTAGTGCGGCTCGTAGGCGGCCATGAACTGTTCACGATCGGTCACGCCGTTGGAGCGGCGATAATCGACCGCAGCCTTGAAATTATGTTCCCAGTTGATCCCTTCTCGCGCCAGGTCAAGCTGGGCGGAAAGGCCCACGCTGTCGGTATTGCCGGTGGTCTGGAACCCGCCGATTTGCCCCTGCCCGCTCCAATTGTCGAACAGGCCGGCCTGGCGGATCGCCATTTCCTCAGCTTGTGCCTCAACGGCAGCAAGCTCGGCCTGCTCGGTCTCGAATATGCCGAGCATAGCGTCGATTTCGGTGGCATCATCGGGATTGGTCGTGCGCGCGACATCGGTCACGGCCTTCACCGTATCCTGTTCGCCTGTGGCAATCGCCGCCTCGATCATCGCGCGGACGGGCTCGGGCAGTTCGGCATGCGCAGGCGCGGAAGCGAGAGCAAGCAGTGGAAGCAGCAGATAGGTTTTCCTCATGCCCGCCCCGCTAGCGGGTCATTCGCGCAATCGCCACCCCGTCTTAAAGATGTAGGCGATGACGCCGACACACAGGATGAGGAATCCCAGCGTAAATCCGAAGGCGATCCCGATGGGCACGTCGGAAGATCCGGTGAAGGTCCAGCGAAGCCCATTGATCAGGTAAAAGATCGGATTGAATTGCGCGACAGTCGCCCAGGGTTCGGCCAGCATCTGCACCGAATAGAAGGTCCCGCCCAGGAATGTCAGCGGCATCAGGATCAGCATGGGCACGATCTGCAGCTTCTCGAAACCGTCGGCCCACAGGCCAAGGATGAAGCCAAACAGGGCAAAGGCAGCCGCGACCAGCACGATGTAGCCCGCTGCCAGGAATGGATGGGCGATCGAATAATCGACGAATATCCGCGCGGTAAGCAGGATAATACCCGCTATGATCAATGCCTTCATCGCCGCCGCGCCGACAAAGCCGACAATCGTCTCGGCCACGCCGACAGGAGCCGAAAGCAGCTCATAGATCGCCCCGGTGAACTTGGGCATGTAAATGCCGAAACTGGCATTGCTGGTGCTTTCGCTCAGCAGGGTCAGCATGATCAGGCCCGGCACGATGAATGCGCCATAAGATGCGCCGCCGAACATGGATGGATCCATGCGGCTGCCGATCGCCGCGCCGAAGACCACGATATAGAGCGATGTGGTCAGAACGGGCGAGAGGATCGAGCCGAAGACCGTGCGGAAGAAGCGCTGGAGCTCGTTCTTGAAAATGGCAAAGGCGCCGCGAATGTTCATGCCGCCTTCTCCTGCTCGCGCTCCGCGACAAGGCCGACGAAGATATCCTCCAGCGTCGATTCACGCGTATCGAGTTCGGTATAGGCGATGTTGTTGCGTGTCAGGTCCTGCGCCAGTTCGGCGACTTCGCGCTTGCCCTTCCCGGTCCCGTCTCCGCCGCGATAGACAAGATGCGTGCCTTCCTGCTCGAGCGTGACGGGATAATGCGCCAGCGCGGCGGGGATTTCGGTCAGGGGGTCAGCCAGCACGAAATGCGCCTCGGTCCGGCCAAGCTGCGACATGATCGCATCCTTGTCATCGGTCAGCAGGATCTGGCCCTTATTGATCACGCCCACCCGGTCGGCCATTTCCTCGGCTTCTTCGATATAATGCGTGGTCAGGATGATCGTGGTGCCGCGCTCGCGCAAAGCCTCGATCTGCTTCCACATGTCGCGGCGCAGCTCGACATCGACGCCCGCCGTCGGCTCATCGAGGAAGAGCAGCTCGGGATCATGCGCCAGCGCCTTGGCGATCATCACGCGGCGCTTCATCCCGCCCGAAAGCTTGCGGATCGGCTCGTCGCGCTTGTCCCACAGCGAAAGCGATTTGAGCACTTCCTCGATCCGCCCCTCATCCGGCGCACAGCCGAACATACCGCGCGAATAGCGCACCTGGCGGATCACCTTGTCGAACATGTCGAAGCTGAGTTCCTGCGGGACCAGCCCGATCCGGCAGCGGACCTCGCGCCAATGCCGATTCACGTCGAGCCCGAACGCTTGGATACTGCCGCCAGTCGGGTTCACCAGGCCGCAAACCGCGCCGATCAGCGTGGTCTTGCCCGCACCATTGGGACCAAGCAGGGCAAAGATCTCACCCTTCCTGATCTGCAAATCGACCCCGCCAAGCGCGGTCGGACCGTTCTTGTAGGTCTTCTGAAGATTACGAATTTCGAGAATCGGATCGTTCACGCGTCAGGCTCCTCCGACGCAGACATCGCGTTCCGGGATCGGTTTTACAAGAGAACCTTTCTTTGACCCCGGGCAAGGCGGGTTTCTCGTCTCTTGGCCATATTCACCCTTGTCCCGACCAAGGTGGAGCACCCATATTCCACCGGTACAATCCGAACGAATTCTTGAGCAGGAGTGAAACGATGAAGGGCTATTTCGACGATATCGAAGCGGCAACCGAACAGAACGAGCTGTTCCGCAAGGTGCTCTATACCGGCCACAATCTGCAGCTCGTCCTCATGACCATCCAGCCTGGCGAGGAGATCGGAGCCGAGGTCCATGACGACCGCGACCAGTTTTTCCGCTTCGAAGCAGGCGAAGGCGAAGTGACGGTGGACGACAATGTCTATGCGGTGAAGGCTGACGACGCGGTAATCGTGCCGCAGGGAGCGATGCACAACGTCAAGTGCACGGGCGATGAGCCGCTCAAGCTCTACACGATCTACGGCCCGCCCGAACATATTGACGGCACGATCCACACAACCTGCGCCGAGGCCAGCGCAGCGCATGAGCATTTCGACGGAAAGACGACCGAATAGCGCTCAGCCTTCGGGCAAGAGCAGGCTGGAATCGCCGTAGGAATAGAAGCGGTATTCATGCTCGATCGCATGGGCATAGGCGGCCTGCATGCGTTCGGTGCCCATCAGCGCGCTGACCAGCATGAACAGCGTCGATTTGGGCAGGTGGAAATTGGTCATCAGCCCGTCGACCGCGCGGAACTTGTAGCCCGGCGTGATGAAGATCGCGGTGTCGCCCTCGAAAGGGTGGATGATACCGTCTTCGTCCGCCGCGCTTTCAAGCAACCGCAGCGCGGTGGTGCCCGCGGCGATGATCCGCCCGCCTGCGGCACGCGCTTCGTTCAGCGCATCCGCGGTTGCGGCATCGATGCGGCCGAATTCGGCATGCATGCGGTGATCGTCCGTGTCCTCAGCCTTGACCGGAAGGAATGTCCCCGCCCCGACATGGAGCGTCAGCGTCTTTCGGATCACCCCCGCCTCGTCGATCGTTTGTAGTAATTCGGGCGTAAAATGGAGCGAGGCGGTGGGCGCTGCCACGGCGCCATCCTCGCGTGCAAAGATCGTCTGGTAATCGGCCCGGTCGGCCTCGTCCGTATCGCGCTTGCCGGCGATATAGGGTGGTAGCGGCATCCGCCCTGCCCGCTCCAGCAGCACTTCGACCGGCTCGTCCCCCTGGAATTCGAGTGTCCAGCTGCCATCATCATGCCGCTCCTGCGCCACAGCGGTCACCCCTGCCGGAAACTCCAGGACATCGTGGCGACGCACGCGTTTGGCATTGCGAATGAATGCCTGCCAGCGCCTGAGATCGATACGCTTGTGCAATGTCGCGCCGATCCGCGCCTCTCCCCTGCGACCCTCCAATTGCGCCGGAATGACCCGTGTATCGTTGAAAACCAGCACGTCTCCTGCCCGAAGCAGGCTGCGCAGATCGCGCACGCCGCGATCCTCGAACTCCCCCTCCGCGCGCACGACCAGCATGCGCGCAGCATCGCGCGGGCGCACGGGACGCAGCGCTATCCGCTCTTGCGGAAGGTCGAAATCGAACAGGTCTACGCGCATCGGTAAGGCCCTAGCCTCTCGGCGAGGGAGCGCAAAGCAACAGTCTCAGTCGCTGGTCGAATTGCTCAGCATGTCGGCGGTGAAGGTCTGCTGTTCCTGCGGCTGGTCGATCGGCATGCGCTGCGGCTTGCCGTCCGAAGCGATGCTCGCCTGCAGGATACGCGTCGGATTTGCCGGCGGCTCGCCACGAGAAATCGCATCAACACCGTCCATGCCGCCGATTACGCGCCCGAAATTGGTGTAGTTCCGGTCCAGCGCGAAACGCGGATAGAAGACGATGAAGAACTGGCTGTTCGCACTGTCCTCATCATCGGCGCGGGCCATCGAGACCGAACCGCGCACATGCGGGAAGCTGTTGAACTCTTCCTGCAGGTCGGGAAGCGTCGATCCGCCGCGGCCGGTTCCCGTCGGGTCACCCGTCTGCGCCATGAAGCCATCGATCACGCGGTGGAAGATAACACCGTCATAGAAACCGTCGCGCGCAAGCGTCTTGATCCGGGCGACATGGCTCGGCGCCCATTCGGGGACCAGGCGAATGGCAACACGAGTGCCGTTCGACAGGTCGAGGTAGAGGATATTCTCTAGGTCGAAATCTAGCCGGGGATCGGCGCGCAGGGGAATGCGACCATTGGCTCCCTCGGATACGCCGGCCTCTTCTTCCACGAATTCCGCACTTGTTGCTTCATCCTGCGCGGCCGCGACATCATCCTGCGCCAGCGCGGGATGAGCGGTGAATACGCCTGCACACATGGCAAGGAAAAGGGCGAGAAACTTCTTGGTCATCGTCTTGGATGTGTCCTGAAAATTTGCTTGGAGGAGGCCCTATAGGCTGCGCGCTGACAGTTCAATGAACATGGCAGCAACCATCCCCGACCCCATCGCGCGCATGCTCATCGGTCGCCCTTGAGCCCGAGTTGCTCGACCCTGTCCATCACCCGTGCCTCGATCTCGGGGCTGACGAAGCGGGAAATCTCGCCGCCATAGAGAGCGATTTCCTTGACCAGCTTGGAAGCGATGGGCTGGAGCGAGATGTCGGCCATGAGGAAAACCGTCTCGATATTGGGATTGAGCTGCTGGTTCATGCCAGCCATCTGGTATTCGTATTCGAAATCCGCCACGGCGCGCAGCCCGCGAATGACGAGGCTTGCCCCCTGCTTTGCGGCATAGTCCATCAGCAGGGCATCGAATCCCTTGATCTCGACATTGTCGATGCCGAGGCGCGCGACTTCCGAGGCGACCATTTCCATCCGCTCTTCGGGCGTGAACATGGGGTTCTTGCTCGGATTGGTAGTGACGCCGATGATCAGCGTGTCGACCAGCTTGGCCCCGCGCCGCATGATATCGGCATGGCCGAGCGTAAATGGATCGAAGGTCCCGGGATAAAGGCCGATGCGATTGGCCACTACCGGTCCCGCTCCACGATGAAGCTGGCGAGCGCGCGCAGCAGGTCGGCTTCCTTGCCGTGCTGGACCAAATGGCCGATAGCCTGTTCGGACAGTGCCTTGGCCTGTTCGCGCGCCTTGTCCACACCCATCAGCGAAACGAAGGTCGCCTTGCCCTGCTCGGCATCCTTGCGCAGCGCCTTGCCGGCCTTTTCCTCGTCGCCTTCCTCGTCGAGCAAATCGTCGGCGATCTGGAAAGCGAGCCCGATATCGCGCGCGTAATTGCGCAAATGGCCGCGCGCCTCCTCGGGCACCTTGCCGAGGATCGCGCCCATCTCGACTGCGGCGGCCAGCAGGGCGCCGGTCTTCAATTGCTGGAGCCGCGTGACCGTGTGGAGGTCGAATTCCTCCTCATCGGCGACCATGTCCATCACTTGCCCGCCGGCCATGCCGTTATGGCCGCTGGCCGAAGCGAGCGCGCCAACCAGTTCGGCACGGATGAAGGGATCGGGGCTGACCTCTCGACTGGCGAGCAGTTCGAACGCCAAAGCATGGAGCGAATCTCCCGCCAGCACGGCAATCGCCTCGTCGAAGGCGATATGAACGGTCGGCTTGCCGTGGCGCATGGCATCGTCATCCATGCAGGGCAGGTCGTCATGGATCAGCGAATAGACGTGTATCGCCTCGATCGCGCATCCGGCCCGGATGGCTGCCTGGCGCGAACCGCCATACATTTCCGCCACCGTGACCAGCAGAAGCGGGCGGACCCTCTTGCCGCCGCCGATGGCGGCATAGCGCATCGCCTCCACCAGCCGGGCGCGGCTGTCATCGGGAACGGCAAGGATGGAATCGAAGGCGGCATCGACCTCGCGCTGGATACGCTGCAGGCCGCGGCCCAACAGGTCATCGGCGAGTACGAGCCCCACGTTCCCCACCTACTCTGTATCGAACGGAACGGTGGAGGAAGGCTTGCCGTCGGGACCGGCGACGATCTTCTCGATCCGTGCCTGCGCCGCATCGAGCCGCGCCTGGCAATGCTGGCGCAGCTTCTCCCCGCGTTCGTAGAGCGCAATCGATTCGTCGAGCGGCACTTCCCCGCCTTCGAGCCTGCGCACCACGTCCTCAAGCGCCTTAAGCGCATCTTCAAAGCTCAATTCGGCGATTTTCGCACTATTGTCCGACATGGGCGACGGTTTGGCGGGGACAGAGCGCGTGGTCAAGCATGGTGGGGCTGGCGACTCTCATCCTTGCTCGCTAAGGGCGCACTCATGTCCGAAATTACTCCTGATGTCGTAGAGGCGCACGGCCTCAGTCCCGAGGAATATGAGCGCGTCCTGCACGCCCTGGGCCGCGAGCCCAATCTGGTCGAGCTGGGCATCTTCTCGGTCATGTGGTCGGAGCATTGCTCCTACAAGAGTTCGCGCCTGCATTTGAAGAAGCTGCCCACCGAGGCCCCCTGGGTGATCTGCGGGCCCGGCGAAAATGCCGGCGTGATCGATATCGGTGACGGCCAGGCCTGCATCTTCAAGATGGAGAGCCACAACCACCCCTCCTACATCGAACCCTATCAGGGCGCGGCGACGGGCGTTGGCGGTATCCTGCGCGACGTCTTCACCATGGGGGCACGTCCGGTCGCGAACATGAACGCGCTGCGCTTCGGCCGCCCCGACCACCCCAAGATGAAGCACCTTGTGCAGGGCGTGGTCGCCGGGATCGGCGGCTATGGCAATTGCGTGGGCGTGCCGACCGTTGGCGGCGAGACCAATTTCCACAAGGCCTATGACGGCAATATCCTCGTCAATGCGATGACGGTGGGCGTCGCCGATACGGACAAGATCTTCTATTCCGCCGCCACGGGCGTGGGCAATCCGATCGTCTATGTCGGCTCCAAGACCGGCCGCGACGGCATCCATGGCGCGACCATGGCCTCGGCCGATTTCGGCGAAGATGCAGAGGCCAAGCGCCCGACCGTCCAGGTGGGCGACCCCTTCACCGAAAAGCTGCTGATCGAGGCCTGCCTCGAACTCATGGCAACCGATGCCATCGTTGCCATCCAGGACATGGGCGCGGCGGGCCTGACTTCTTCCAGCGTTGAAATGGCGACCAATGGCAAGGCCGGTATCCGCCTCGACATGGACATGGTGCCGTGCCGCGAGGAAGGCATGACGCCGTATGAAATGATGCTGAGCGAAAGCCAGGAGCGTATGCTCATGGTGCTCAAGCCCGGCAAGGAAGCAATGGCCGCGGCTATCTTCGAGAAGTGGGAACTGGATTTCGCGGTCATCGGCGAAGTCACCGATACGCAGCACATGGTGCTCGAATTCGGTGGCGAGGTGGTGTGCGACATCCCGCTCGGCCCGCTGGCCGCCGATGCGCCCGAATATGACCGGCCCTATATCAGCCAGGAGGAATACAAGTCCTGGGCGAAGATCGAAGGCCTTACCGAGAAGCCCGACACTGCAGATGTCGGCGCCGACCTGCTCGCCCTACTTGCCAGCCCGGACCTGGCCAGCCGCAAATGGATTTCCGAGCAGTATGACAGCCAGGTCATGGCCGACACGATGCAGACCGGCGGCGATGCCGCTGTGGTGCGCGTGCACGGCACCAAGAAGGCGCTTGCGATCAGCACCGACTGCACGCCGCGCTATTGCTACGCCAACCCTTATGAGGGCGGGAAGCAGGCGATTGCCGAGGCCTATCGCAATATCTGCGCGGTCGGCGGCAAGCCGCTGGCAGTCACGAATTGTCTGAACTTCGCCAATCCGCAGCGCCCGGAAATCATGAGCCAGTTCGTCCATTGCCTCGAAGGCATGGGCCAGGCCTGCCGCGTGCTCGATTTCCCGATCGTTTCGGGCAATGTCTCGCTTTACAATGAGAGCAAGGCGACGGGCGGCGGCTCGGCCATCCTGCCCACCCCGGCGATCGGCGGCGTCGGTATCCTCGAGGATTCATCGAAGCAGGCCACAATCGGCTTCAAGGCCGAGGGCGAGGCGATCTATCTGATCGGTTCGGAACCCTGGGCCACGCCGGACCAGACGCGCGGCCATCTTGGCCAGTCGCTGTGGCTGCGCGAGATCCATGGACGCGAGGAAGGCAATGCCCCGCCGGTCGATTTGACGCTGGAAAAGAAGTCGGGCGAATTCGTGCGCGAACTGATCGAGGCAGGCCTTGTCAGCGCGGTGCACGATGTTTCCGATGGCGGCCTCGCCATTGCGCTGGCCGAAATGGCCATGGCTGGCGGCATGGGCGCCGAGCTTGAAGGCCATCCGGGTTTCACCGCTGCCGAATGGTGGTTTGGCGAGGACCAGGGCCGCTACCTCATCACCATTCCAGACCTCCACGCCTTCCAGGAACAGATCGCCAAGGGCACGCGCGACGAGGACACCGCCGCATCGGGCCTGCGCCGCGTCGGCACGGTCGGCGGGGACAGCCTGTTCGGCGTCGGCCTGTCGGAAATGAAGGAAGCGCACCTTTCCTTCTTCCGCGACTGGATGGAAGCCTGAGCGACCACAGGCTGAGGGGCCAACCCCGGTAAGAACGGCAAACATAGGCACTAACGTGCTTGCATTGGATCGCGAGCCATGTCTCCATTGTGCCAACAGGAGACTGCCCTTGATGCGAACGACCTTGCGCTTTGCCGCCTTGCTTGCCCTTGGCCTGATTACCGCTGCATGCGGATCGGGTGAGAGAGAAACCGATATCGCAGCGCGAGAAGGCATCATCCTGATCGGCAATGGCGGCGAGCCGCAAACGCTCGATCCGCACATCGCCACCGGAAATCCCGAACGCAAGATCCTCGGCGAACTGCTCGAAGGCCTCGTCAATTTCGATCCGAGCAATCTCGAAGTCTTTCAACCGGGCGTCGCGGAAAGCTGGGAAAGCAATGAGGGCCTGACCCTCTGGACCTTCCACCTGCGCGAGGACGCGCGCTTCTCCAATGGCGATCCGGTAACGGCGCAAGACTTCATCTATAGCTGGAGCCGCTTCCTGAGCCCGGAACTGGGGGCGCAGGACAGCTCCTATTTCTACCATATCCGCAACTCAGAGGCCTATAATCTCGGACAGATCGACGATTTTTCGCAGGTCGGCGTCAGTGCCCCCGACGATTACACACTTGTCGTCGAACTGAGCCGCCCGGATCCGACATTCCTTTACCTTGTCTCCGGGCCCACCCTTGCCCCGCTGTCACAGCGTGCGATCGAGGCGCATGGTTCCTCGACCGACCGGCAGAACCCGTGGACGACAGTGGAGAACTTCGTCGGCAACGGGCCGTTCGTGATGACCGATTGGCGCACCAACCAAGTCCTCGAAATGCGCAAGAGCGAGAATTACTGGAATGCCGATGCTGTCGCCCTCAACGGCGCCCGCTGGTACCCGATCGAAAATCTCAACACGGAGGAAAACCTGTTCCTCGACGGGCGCCTGCACGTGACCGGATCGATCCCGCCCGACCGCGTTCCGGTCTATATCGAGGAGGATCTGGCTACCCTCGTCAGAGAACCGGCGCTGCGGCCCTATTTCTACATGATGAATGTCGCCAAGCCGCCGCTCGACGATGTCCGTGTGCGCCAAGCCCTTTCTTACGCGATCGACCGCGAATTGCTGGTCGACCGGGTCACACGTGGCGGTGAAACAGCTGCAACCGGTTACATGCCGCCGGGCTATCCGGGCTACGAGACAGCCGAAGTACTCGATTACGATCTGGACAGGGCGCGGGAATTGCTGGCCGAAGCCGGCTACCCCAACGGCGAGGGCTTCCCGCATTTCGAGATCCTCATCAATACGAGTGAGTCGCACAGCAAGATTGCCCAGGCAATCCAGGAGATGTGGCGCACGGGCCTCGGAATCGATGTCGGCATCTACAACCAGGAATGGCGGGTTTATCTTGACGCCATACTCGGCAGCAACTTCGACATGGTGCGCGCAAGCCTCGTCCAGGGGCCCGACCAGTTCGGCGCACTGGAAGCCTTCCGCACGGGCGGATCTCGGAATTTGGGCAATTGGGACAACACAGATTTCAATCGCCTGATCAGGTCGGCGGAAACCGAAGGCGACTTGGATCGCCGAACCGAATTGCTGCAGGATGCAGAGGCGGTCATGCTGCAAGACCTGCCGGTAATCCCCCTTTTCTGGGCCAAGAACAATTTCCTGCGTGATACACGCGTACAGGGCTGGACGCCCAATCCTTATGGGCAGCATCCGCTCGAATACGTATCTTTCTCAGGCGGGGTAGCTGAGTAGAAGCGGCGCTCACTCTGGGGAGGAGGACATGCGCAAATACTGGCCAATCGGACTGGCTGTCGTGCTGGCAAGCCTGGCGCTACTAGCGGGTCTGCATTCCTCCGCAGACGAGGTCGAGGCCTGGACCATGGCCTCGCGCTACACGGCCAGGATCGGCTTTCCATTCTTCATCATCGCCTATGTCGCATCTTCTCTGGTCAAAATTCGCCCAAGCAAGCTGACCAGCAACTTTCTGCGAGAGCGCAAATATTTCGGCCTTGCCTTTGCGACCACGCACACATTCCATCTCTACGCACTGCTGACCTTCCTCGCTGTAAGTCCCGAAGAGGTACCGCTCGTTGGATTGCTGCCCGGATTCGCGGTCTATGCGCTAATCTATGCGATGGCGCTGACATCCAATCGCTGGGGCTACCGCACGCTGGGCCGCAAGTGGAAATGGCTCCACACGACCGGCATGCATGTCGTCTGGCTGGCCTTCGCCCTCGCCTATGCCTCGCGCATCGGCGACCCGGACGAAGCCACGGCAGGGCTCGCCCTCTTCTCGATTGCGGTGATCGCACTGCTGATCAGGATTGCAGCCTGGCGCGTGGGCCACAGCCGCAGGCATGCCTAGGACCTTGGCTCAGCCGACGACCCACTCGGTTTCTGGTACTTCGAGCAGCTTGAGCAAAGCAGTCAGGTCTCCACGATCGACCCAGCCATTGGCGGCCTCGCGTGCCTTGGGCTTGGCGTAATAGGCGATGCCATAGGTCGATGCCTGTAGCATGGGGATGTCATTTGCTCCGTCGCCAGCACCCATGCTGTGAGCATTTTCGCCAAGTTCGCCCAGTTCCTCGAGCAGCACGGCCTTCTTGGTGGAGCTGTCGGTGATCGGGCCAGCCAGCCCGCCGGTCAGCTTGCCGCCAACGACTTCGAGGCGATTACCGACCACGCGATCAAACCCCAACCGGGTGGCGATCACATCGGCGAAGTGATGGAAACCGCCGGTCACCAGCACCGAGCGGCAACCCTTGGAGCGCAAAGTCTCGACCAGCACCTTGGCCCCATCGGTCGGCTGGACGCGCTCTTCGAGGCAGCGGTAGATCGCTTCTTCCTCCAGCCCTTCAAGCAGGCCTACGCGTTCACGCAGTGCGCTTTCGAAGTCGAGTTCGCCCTGCATGGCGCGCTCGGTGATGGCGGCGATCTGCGGCTTGAGATCGGCGAAGTCGGCAAGTTCGTCGATGCATTCCTGTCCGATCATGGTCGAGTCCATGTCCGAGACGAAGAGGTCCGGTACGCGGATGAAATCGCGCGATATGATCGCATCGGAAGGTGCAAAATGTTCGTCCAGCACATTGCGCAACGTGGCCATGTCATCGCCTGGCAGTTCGAGCTGCAGCACATCGCTGCAGAAATCGAGCATCTGCGCATGGGCAATCGGCAGGCCCGCTTCGGAAAGAGCTGCGCTCGCCGCATCAAGACGCGTTTCCAGCGTCTTCGGGTCTGCTATCAGGCGCGCAATGAGCAAGGGTGAGTCTCCGGTCAGCAATTTGGTGGCGCTCATTGCAGGGCCAACAGCAAGCGGCAAGAGCGATCTCGCCGTCAAGCTGGCTTTGGCGCTGAAGAAGGTGGGCCGCAAGGCCGTGGTCATCAATGCCGACAGCGCGCAGGTCTATGCCGATCTTGCCGTGCTGAGCGCCCGCCCGACCAAGAAAGAGATGCGTGGTATTGAGCATCGCCTGTTCGGAAGCTGGGACGGCGACGACCCCTGTTCAGCAGCGGATTGGGCAGAGGCGGCAACCAAGGAAATCGATGCTGCCCATGCGGCGGAGGCCATCCCGATCCTGGTCGGCGGCACCGGGCTCTACATGCGCACGCTGCTAGACGGCATTGCCCCGATCCCCGAAATCGACCCCGATATACGCGAGCGGGTCCGCGCCCTTCCCCGCGCCGCAGCCTGGGAGGCCTTGCAAGAGGAGGATCCCGAGCGCGCGGCCCTGCTCAATCCGGGCGACAGCCAGCGCATTGCCCGTGCGCTCGAAGTGGTCCGCTCCACTGGGCGAACCCTGTCTGCCTGGCAGGAGGAAATGGAAGGCGGGATTGCCGCGCGCATCACGCTCGCCCCTCTGGTCCTGCTGCCCGAACGCGCCGAGCTCTATGAGCGCTGCGACGCACGGTTCACCCGCATGCTCGATCAGGGTGCAGTCGAGGAGGTCGAGGCGCTGCTGGCACGCGATCTCGACCCCGGCCTGCCCGTCATGCGCGCCATCGGCGTTCCCGAAATCGCCGGCTGGCTGCACAAACAGTGGAGCCGCGATGAAGCTATCGAAAAGGGCCAGCAGGCGACGCGGAATTACGCGAAACGGCAGTTTACGTGGTTCCGCCACCAGCCGCCGCAAGATTGGCCTCGCATCACGCCAGAAAATGTCGATTTGAGATCACAGTTTGAAATATTATTTTTCTAGCGGGGGTTGACAGGACATTTCCTGTCGCATAGCAGGGCGCCCAATTCGAGTTTTCCAGTTGGGGAGGAGAGGCCCGGCGCGAGCGATCGTGTCGGGCCAATCATTTCCAACAGGGCAATCGCCAGGAGAAGCTAAAGTGGCTGAAGAACGCAGCGGTGCTGCGATATTGTGCGAAACGCTGGTGCGGCAGGGTGTCGAATTCGTGTTCGGCTATCCCGGCGGCGCAGTGCTTCCGATTTATGACGAACTGTTTTCCGACCAGCGCATCCGCCACATCCTCGTGCGTCACGAGGCCGGCGCGGCCCATGCGGCGGAAGGCTATGCCCGATCGACCGGCAAGCCCGGCGTCGTCCTCGTCACCTCCGGCCCTGGCGCAACCAATGCCATCACCGGCATTGCCGACGCCTTCCTCGATTCCATCCCGCTGGTGGTCATCACCGGACAGGTCGCCACGAACCTGATCGGCACCGATGCCTTCCAGGAAGCCGATACGATCGGCCTGACGCGTCACTGCACCAAGCACAACTATCTGGTGAAGGACCCGTCCGAACTCGCCTCCACGGTTGAAGAGGCTTTCGAGATCGCCACCACCGGTCGGCCCGGCCCTGTCGTGATCGACATCCCCAAGAACGTACAGGTCGCGACTGCCGCGTTGCAGGATGGCCCTGCGCAGCGCCCGAAGCGCTATAATCCGCGCGTGGTCGCCCCGGCAGACGAGATCGGCGAAGCGATCGAAATGATCGCCAATGCCAAGCGCCCGATCTTCTATACGGGCGGCGGCGTGATCAATTCGGGCCCGCGCGCTTCGGAGCTCCTGCGCAAGCTGCAGGAACTGACCGGCGCGCCGCTGACCTCCACGCTGATGGGTCTCGGCGCCTTCCCGTCGGATCACCCGGACTGGCTCGGCATGCTTGGCATGCATGGCACGCTGGAATCCAACATGGCGATGAACCAGTGCGATGTGATGGTGAATATCGGTGCGCGCTTCGATGACCGCGTAACCGGCCGCCTTGACGCCTTCTCGCCGGAATCGAAGAAGATCCATATCGATATCGATCGCAGCTCGATCAACAAGGTCGTGCCCGTCGATCTCGGCATTGTCGGCGACTGCGCCACCGTGCTCGAACAGCTGATCGAGGCATGGGGCAGCCGCAAGGCAGCCGACCTTGGCGAATGGAAGGCGCGCATTGCCGGCTGGAAGGCCCGCGAAAGCCTCGCCTATCCGGCCAGCAAGGACGCGATCATGCCGCAACTCGCGGTCGAACGCCTCCATGCGCTGACCAAGGATCGCGACCCGATCATCACCACCGAAGTGGGTCAGCACCAGATGTGGGCCGCTCAGTATTTCGGCTTCATGGCCCCGAACCGGTGGCTGACCTCGGGCGGTCTCGGCACGATGGGCTACGGCCTGCCCGCCGCGATCGGCGCGCAGCTCGGCAATCCGGACAGCCTGGTGATCGACGTGGCCGGCGAAGCCTCGATCCAGATGAACATCCAGGAACTCGGCACCGCCTCGCAGTTCCGCCTGCCGGTCAAGGTGTTCATCCTCAACAATGAATATATGGGCATGGTCCGCCAGTGGCAGGAACTGACCTATGAAAGCCGCTATTCGAACTCCTATTCGGACAGCCTGCCCGATTTCGTAAAGCTGGCAGAGGCTTACGGCTGGAAGGGCATCCGCATCACCGACGAGGATGATCTCGATGCCGGCATCATGGCCATGATCGAACATGACGGCCCGGTGATTGTCGATTGCCAGGTGTCGAAGGAGGCCAATTGCTTCCCGATGATCCCCTCCGGCGCGGCACATACCGAAATGCTGCTTTATGGCGACCAGGTCGCCGGAACCATGGAAGACGAAGCGAAGGCACTGGTGTGATGAAGATCCAGCATCGCGAATCCGAACGTCACGTGCTGACGATCACGGTCGACAATGAGGCGGGTATCCTCGCCAAGATTGCCGGCCTGTTCACCGCGCGCGGATACAATATCGACAGCCTGACAGTGGCCGACATTTCGGAGAACCACTCGGTCAGCCGCATCACCATCGTCACCAATGGCCCGCCCGCGGTGATCGACCAGATCGAGGCCCAGCTCGACCGGCTGGTGCCGGTGCACCGCGTGGTCGACCTGACGCAGGCAGGCCCGCATGTGGAGCGCGAACTGGCGCTGGTGAAGGTCTCGGGCACGGGCGAGAAGCGCGTCGAGGCATTGCGCCTGGCCGATATCTTCCGAGCGCGCCCGGTCGATACGACGACCGAAAGCTTCATCTTCGAGATCACCGGCCCGCCCGACAAGATCGACAGCTTCATCGCCCTCATGCGCGATCTCGGCCTGGTCGAAGTCGGCCGCACGGGCATTGTCGGCATGATGCGCGGTCCGGAAGCCGCCTGATTTTTTGTAGCCGCGAAGCGATTCGCGGCCTAACGGCACCATCACGGAATTTGAACACACGCTCCCGCTTTTCATTTTGCGGGCGGAATGAGGGATAAAATGAAAGTCTATTACGACGCAGATTGCGACCTGAACCTGATCACCGACAAGAACATCGCCGTCCTCGGCTATGGCTCGCAGGGCCATGCCCATGCGCAGAACCTGCGCGACAGCGGCGTGAAGAATGTCGCCATCGCCCTGCGCCCCGGTTCGGGCAGCGCGAAGAAGGCCGAAGGTGCTGGCTTCAAGGTCATGTCGAATGCAGACGCTGCGGCCTGGGCCGACATCCTCATGATCCTCGCGCCGGACGAGCACCAGGCCGCGATCTGGGCCAATGACCTCAAGGGTAACATGAAGAAGGGTGCCGCCCTCGCCTTCGCCCACGGCCTCAACATCCATTTCGGCCTGATCGAGCCGTCCTCCGATATCGACGTGATCATGATCGCGCCCAAGGGACCGGGCCACACCGTGCGCGGCGAATACCAGAAGGGCGGCGGCGTACCTTGCCTGATCGCCGTCCATCAGGACAATAGCGGCAATGCCCACGATATCGCCCTCGCTTATGCGAGCGGTGTCGGCGGCGGCCGTTCGGGCATTATCGAGACCAATTTCAAGGAAGAGTGCGAAACCGACCTCTTCGGTGAGCAGGCCGTGCTGTGCGGCGGCATCACCCACCTGATCATGGCCGGCTTCGAGACACTGACCGAGGCGGGCTATGCTCCGGAAATGGCCTATTTCGAGTGCCTGCACGAGACCAAGCTGATCGTCGACCTGCTCTATGAAGGCGGCATCGCCAACATGCGCTACTCGATCTCCAACACCGCCGAATATGGCGACTACCACACCGGTCCGCGCGTCATCACGAGCGAGACCAAGGCGGAAATGAAGCGCGTGCTGGAAGACATCCAGGCCGGCCGTTTCGTGCAGCGCTTCATGCTCGACAATGCCGTCGGCAATCCGGAGATGAAGGCTGCGCGCAAGCGCCAGGCCGAGCATCCGATCGAGAAGACCGGCGCGCAGCTGCGCTCGATGATGCCCTGGATCACCGCCAACAAGCTGGTCGACCAGGAAAAGAACTGATCGCGGGAGGCGACTGCCTCCCGCGACAATTCGCGACAAAATTGCGGCCTCTACGGCCCAAAGTCCAGATCATTCCCGGTGGACTTTGCCCCGGTGCCTCGGCACACTCTTCGGGACAAATCCATCGGGAGGATCCCTCGAATGCGTAAGAAAATTCTTGCTGTCGCCGCCGCTGCAAGCGTCGCGACCTTCTCCGTGGCTGCGCTCCATGCCCAGCCCGCCCCGCCGCCCGCTGCAATGGATCCCAGTGCAGCAACTTCGGGCAACTATGCCGCAGATGCAGGACATTCCATGGTCGGCTGGAGCGTCAATCACCTCGGCTTCAACGACTATTTCGGCATCTTCGGCGATGTTGCCGGCACGCTCACTCTCGACACCGAGAACATGGGCAACAGCTCGGTCGATGTGACGATCCCGATCGCGTCGGTCGTGGTGCCGAGCCAGGGCCTCAAGGACCATTTGCTGCGCGACGGGCGCGATGGTGCGGCACCCGATTTCTTCGGCTCGAGTCCTGCACCGGCACGCTTCGTATCCACCTCGATCAACAAGCAGACCGACACCACGGCAGAAATAGCGGGCGATCTCACGCTGAACGGCCAGACCCATCCGGTCACCATACAGGCCGAACTTGCAGGCATGGGCACGAACATGATGACGCGGGCGGAAACACTCGGCTTCCACGGCACAACCACGATTTCGCGGTCGCAGTGGGGCGTCTCTTTCGGCACACAGTTCGGCGTTGCCGACGAAGTCGAACTCTACATTACCGTAGCGTTCGAGAAGCAATAGGTTCTCCGCCATCGGAGCTTCGGAAAGGGGCGCGCGGACACGGGTTTGCGCGCCTCTTTCATTTACGGGGTAGACTTTTGGTAACCACGACCACATATGCTGCCCATATGAACAGCTGCATGATCCTATCGCTGCTTCGACTTACACGCCCTTAGGCGTGCACCCAGCCCTGCGCGTCTTGCTAGGGCAACCCGCCTAAGGGTTCTTCCACCAGACAGTTGAATTCGTCGCCACAGGCCTTGCCGTGCGCGGCGCAAGCGATAAGGGCTTCAAGCCATGCCGATGCTCAAGGATCCGAGCCGAAAATACCAACCGTTCCCGCAGGTCAACTTGCCGGACCGGCAATGGCCTTCGCGCACCATCACCAAGCCGCCCCGCTGGCTTTCGACAGACCTGCGCGACGGCAACCAGTCGATCATCGATCCGATGGACAGCGTGAAGAAGAACCGCTTCTTCGACCTGCTGGTGGAAATCGGCATCAAAGAGATCGAAGTCGGCTTCCCATCCGCCGGCCAGACCGAATTCGATTTCATCAACGGCCTCGTCAAATCGGGCAGGATTCCCGATGATGTCACCGTGCAGGTTCTCACCCAGTCGCGCGAGGATTTGATCACGCGCAGCTTCGAAAGCCTCGAGGGCGCGAAGCAGGCCATCGTTCACCTCTACAATGCAGTCAGTCCGGCCTGGCGCGAGATCGTCTTCCGCATGACGCAGGACGAAGTGAAGCAGATCGCCATCAAGGGCGCAAAGCTGCTGCGCGACCAGGCGGCCATGCGTCCCGATACGGACTGGCATTTCCAGTATTCGCCCGAGACCTTCTCGACTGCCGAACTGGATTTCAGTCTCGAGGTTTGCGAGGCGGTGATGGACGTGCTGCAGCCGACTGTCGAGCATCCGGTGATCCTCAACCTGCCGGCCACCGTCGAGGCTGCCACGCCCAATATCTATGCCGACCAGATCGAGTATTTCTGTCGCAATTTGCCTGGCCGCGAAAAGGCGGTGATCAGCCTGCACACGCATAATGACCGTGGCACCGGCGTGGCCGCGGCCGAGCTGGGCATGATGGCCGGCGCAGACCGCGTCGAAGGCTGCCTGTTCGGCAATGGCGAGCGCACGGGCAATTGCTGCCTCGTGACCGTGGGCATGAACATGTACACGCAGGGCGTCGATCCCGGCCTCGACTTTTCCGATATCGACAAGGTCATCGAGACTGTCGAATATTGTAACCAGCTGCCCGTCCATCCGCGGCATCCCTATGGCGGCGAGCTGGTCTTCACGGCCTTCTCCGGCAGCCACCAGGATGCGATCAAGAAAGGTTTCGAGGCACAGGCACAGCGCAATGACGAGTTGTGGCGAGTGCCCTACCTGCCCATCGACCCCGCCGATCTGGGCCGCAATTACGAAGCGGTGATCCGCGTCAACTCGCAAAGCGGCAAAGGTGGCTTTGCCTGGGTCCTCGAACAGACGCAGGGCCTCAAGCTGCCCAAGAAGATGCAGGCCGATTTCTCGGCCCACGTGCAGAAGATGGCCGACGAGAAGAGCCGCGAGCTCAATGCCGATGACATCTGGCAGTGCTTCCGCGAAGCCTATTTCATCGGCGATGTTAAGAAGCGCTTCCGCCTGATCGACTATGAGGAAAACAAGGCCTCCGACGGAGACCGGATCTTCACCGGCACCATCTGCGTAGATGGTGTGCAGGAACGCGTATCCGGCCGGGGCAAGGGCCTTCTGTCCACCGTCCTCGCAACCATGCGCGAGACCTATGGCATGGATTTCGAAGTGCTCGACTATGTCGAACATGCGCTCGGATCGGGAATCGATGCCAAGGCAGCCGCCTATATCGAGTGCAAGCTGCCCGATGGCCGTAGTGGCTGGGGCGTGGGTATCGACGAGGATGTCGCCACGGCCAGCGTGCGTGCGATTCTCAGTGCCGCCAACGGCGCTTCATCGCCCAAAGTCGGTTAGTCCTTCGGTTCGGCAGGCGACAGGCAGGCTGCAGAGCCTTGCCTGATGCCTGCCGTGCTGGTCCATAAGGTTTCCGCCAACGCATCGAGCTCGCTGAAGTCGAGCCCCTCGCCCAGCGGGTCCCGGTTGCTTAGTGGAAAGCGCGCATAGCGCTGGTCCAGAAGGCGCCGACGGAGCGCGCGCTGCAACAGGTCGAGCCGCATGAGCACCTGGTGTGCAGCACACTCGCGCGAGTGCTGGCGCACGACCGACCAGCCCGCTTCGATCTGCCCTACCCTTTCAGCCACTACTTCATTGTAGCGCCGGTGCGGACCGCGATGCAGCGGCATGCCGAGGCAAAGCGAGGCATCCTCCGTCGCTGGCAGAAGCAAGCCGTTGCGGCGAAAGTCGTCGAAGCCGATCCGTTCCGGCGCGACCTCGTCGAACAAGCTGCTGAACTGCTGCTTCTGCAGCAATTGGCAAGGCAAGAGATGGTGGCGCTGCATTCCGGGGCAATATCCGGACCGCCCGCGCCGATTGACCGCCCGGAACGGCAGCTTCGCTCGCGCAGATCTGTCTCGCGTCAGGTCGCCAAACGGCTCGCGCGGTCTTAACCTGCCCCTTTCCACACCCGGACAATGGCGAGATTGTCATCGGGCTCAAGCAGCAAGGTTTCGCCGTAAAGTCCTGTTAAGGATAGATTTTCTTCCACCCTTCCATTCTCCACCAGCCAGTGAAGCATACGCAGGGCAATCTTCGTACCTTCCGATGGATCCTGCGCCAGGCTGGCAGCAATGCGCAGCTCTTGTCCGGTGAAGAGCGTCAGCCCTTCGCTCAGCAGCGATCCATCCGGCTGCGGTATGAGGCCGGTCAGGCCAAGACTGGGGAACGGCCCTCCGCCGATCCAGCGCATCACTGCATCGCGGAAGTACTCGGGCGAACAGGTCGTGCGGGCCGGGTTCCAGACGACCGCCTGCACGCCGGGCAATTCGGTGAGCTGCGCTGCCAGCCAGGCCATGCATCGAATGACCGGCACCATGCCCCCTCCACCCATCAGGTGCGGCCCCGGGGTGAGCGCGATTGCCTCCATCCCCTCGATCCGGAAATCGGTGGAAAAGCCGAAGGACTGGCCGCCGCTCTCCGCGCTTTCGGATACTCCGGGGCGAAGGCCTGAAACGTCGAATGTCAGGCCGTTGGCCAGAAGTTCGAGCCAGGTTGTCGGACCATCGTTCTCGCCCGGGTCGATGCTGATGGAAAACCGGCCATTGCCATGCGCCAGATCCTTGATGGCGCGCGTATCCGGGCGGCTACCGGCGATGAAAAGCAACGATACCGCGAATTCAAGCTTATTCCCATCGAGGCGATGCGCGATCGTTATCGTCCGTACACCTTCCAGTCCTTAGCCAATATTCTGGCGCTATTGGTCTTCTAGGTCGAGTCCCGTTCTGGTCCACTGCCGCGCCAATGACGAACCAGAACAGGACAATTGTAGCATTTGCAACGTTTTGTAGAATGCAGTCCGGGCCGACCTTGCAGTTCCATTGCAATCCGCTAGCCAAGTTCGATGACAATCGCAGCCGCAGTATTGGGAATCGAGAGTTCGATCTCGGGCAAGTCCTGGCAATGGCTTGGCGGCAATATGGAACTGGGCGGCAATCCGGCCGACCTCGCCCAAGATATCGTCAGCCAACTCCTCCTCGCACGCGGCGTCGGCCAGCAGGACCTGCTGCGCCACATGGATCCGAGCCTGCGGGATTTCCTGCCCGATCCCTCGACCTTCCAGGACATGGACCGCGCGGCGGAACGCATCGCGGAAGCGGTGATCGCGCGCGAACCGATGACGATCTATGGCGATTACGATGTCGATGGTGCCACCAGCGCCGCCCTGCTCGTGCGCCTGTTGCGCATGCTTGGCCATGATGCGCAGCATTACATTCCGGACCGCCTGCTCGAGGGATACGGCCCGTCGGGCAAGGCTCTGCTCGAGATCGGCGAAGCCGGATCGAGCCTGATCGTCACGGTTGATTGCGGCGCCATGGCGCATGAGGCGCTGGGCGCGGCGCATGATGCGGGGATCGATGTGATCGTGGTCGACCACCACAAATGCGCCCCCGAACTCCCGCGCAGCTTCGCGCTGGTCAACCCGAACCGCCTTGACGAGAACGACCTCGCTGCCTCGCACGGGCATCTCGCAGCAGTCGGCGTTGCCTTCCTGTTGGCCGTGGCAATCGTGCGGACCTTGCGCGGACGCGGTTATTTCGGGAACCGCAAGGAGCCCGACCTGTTCGCCCTGCTGGACCTAGTTGCGCTCGGCACCGTGGCCGATGTTGCAGCCATTCGCGGACTCAACCGCGCTTTCGTTGCACAAGGCCTCAAGGTGATGGCCCATCGCCGCAATACCGGCATGGCCGCGCTGATTGACGCATCGCGGCTCAATCGCTCGCCCAAATGCAGCGATCTGGGTTTTGCGCTGGGACCGCGCATCAATGCCGGCGGGCGCGTGGGCGAAGCGACGCTGGGCGTGCGGCTGCTGACCACGGAGGATCCAGACGAAGCGCGTGGAATCGCCGAGCAATTGTCACGCCTCAACGAAGAACGGCGCGCGATCGAAGCCGCGGTACAGGAAGCCGCCGAAGCGCAGCTGGCCGGCCAGCACAATCGCGCAGTGCAGGTGCTGCACGGCCATGGCTGGCATCCCGGCGTGATCGGCATCGTGGCTGGACGCATCAAGGAAAAGACCGGCAAGCCTGCCATCGTGATCGCCGCCGATGAGGAGAACGGACAGGGCAAGGGGTCGGGACGCTCGATCTCGGGCGTCGACCTTGGAGCGGCCATCATCTCTGCGCGCGAGGCCGGATTGCTGGTCGCCGGCGGCGGTCATGCCATGGCGGCCGGCCTGACCATAGATTCAGACAGGATCGACGAGTTCGCGGATTGGCTGGAGAATCGCCTCGCCGGACCGGTGAGCAAGGCAGTCGCCTCGCAAAAACTCATGCTCGACCTCGCCATCGCCCCGCGTGGCCTGACGCCGGATCTTGTCGAAACGCTCGAACGGGCCGGCCCCTTCGGCGTGGGCTGGCCGGGACCGCGAATCGCCGTGGGTCCGGTGCGGCTGGTCAAGGCGGACATCGTCGGCAGCGATCACCTGCGCGTGATTGCCAGCGGCGATGACGGCGCCTCCTTCAAGGCCATCGCCTTTCGTGCCGCAGCCAGCGAAATGGGGCAGACCCTGCTGCATGGCGCGAGGGGCCGGAAACTGTGGCTGGCAGGGCGTGCGAAGATCGACGATTGGGGTTCGCGCCCCGCAGCAGAGCTGCACCTGGAAGACGCGGCCTGGGCCGATTGAAGCTTTTCGTGAATTTAGCGCAGTCGCGGGGCTTGACCGCATGTGATTGCACCCCTAAGTGCGCCGCTCGCACCGCTCATGGCCCCTTCGTCTAGCGGTTAGGACGCGGCCCTTTCACGGCTGAAACACGGGTTCGATTCCCGTAGGGGTCACCAGCGGTGCGCATTAGCCGAAACCAGTATCCGGTACCGAATCCGGTCAGGCGTCGGCCCCTTCGTCTAGCGGTCAGGACGCGGCCCTCTCACGGCTGAAACACGGGTTCGATTCCCGTAGGGGTCACCATTCAGACAAAGCTCTGTCCAAACTCGCTTTGACAGTAGCCGCTTGCGCATCGAGCGGTTAAGGGACGCTTCCATGGAGGGGCGGACAATTCCCATCGCCGGCCTGGCGATTGCGCTCGTAAGCGGCATCGTGCTGCTTGTTGCGGGCATCGATCCTCTTATCGTCCTCGTGATCGTGATGGTCTGGTGCGCCAGTTTCTGGCTCGCCATGCCCCCGCCTCTGGAACCGGCACCGCCGCAACCGGAAGGGCTGCAGATCACCCGTTCGGGCATGCGCGACCTGATCGAACATTCGGGGCTTCCAGTGCTGCTGCTCGATGGGAACCGCATCATCGTGGCCAATGCCGCTGCCCGGGAAGCGATCGGCGCCCATATTGTCGGGCAGGATTCGCGCGTGGCCCTGCGTCATCCGATCGCGGTCGACTTGCTCGCGCGGCCCAAGGGTGGAAGCGTCACCATCCAGGGCCTCACAGGCCCGCGCAGCACCTGGCAGATGACCAGGCAGGTGATCGACGAGCGGTACAGCCTTATCGAGCTGATCAACCGCACTTCCGAAGCCGATGTCAGCCGCGCGCACACCGATTTCGTTGCCAATGCCAGCCATGAACTGCGCACGCCACTGGCATCGATCATCGGTTATATGGAAACGCTCGCCGATGAAGGCGAAGTCATGCCGCCCAGCCAGCGTGAGCGGTTCTACGGCACGGTGTTGCGGGAAGCCCGTCGCCTCCAGACATTGGTGGACGACCTCATGTCGTTGTCCCGCGTCGAGGCGGAAAAGCACGACCAGCCACGCGAGAAGATCGATCTTGTCGCCATAGTCCGACAAGCAGCACGCGACGGTGCCGGACCTGACCGTCAGGATCGCCTCGAACTCGACATCCCGGAAGAGGAGATGTTCATCCGCGGCGACCAGAGGCAGCTGGAACAGCTGGTTCGCAACCTCGTAGACAATGCCCTGAAGTATGGTGACGCGGACCAGCCGGTGGCCGTTTCTGTTTCGCGCGGGGAGCGCTCCATGGCCGTGTTGGTGGTCGAGGATCGCGGCGAAGGCATTGCCCCCGAACACCTTCCCCATCTCACGCGGCGCTTCTACCGCACCGATCCCAGCCGCAGTCGGGCGGCCGGCGGCACGGGCCTCGGCCTCGCCATCGTCAAGCATATTGTCGAGCGGCATCGCGGCAGGCTGGACATCTCCAGCAAGCAGGGCGTGGGCACTACGGTGACCGTGCGCATCCCGCTGAAGGACGAATAGCTCTCCTGACGGATTGCCCTCCGATCGCTTGCCGGTCGACATTCTTCATAAATATGACAGTTCGGGAGAAAACCGTGGAAACCGTCATAAAAGTGCAATTTAACGGTCATAGCGGGCACACATCGTTGTCATATTAGACAGAATGGTGACCCAAAATGAGAACAATAATCGTCGCAGCCCTGTGTGCCAGTACCGCGCTGACCTCCACGCCGGCATTCGCTCAAGACACTGAAATTCAGGCACTCCGCGCCCAGGTGCAGACGCTGGAAGCCCAGCTTGCTGCGCTCAATGCACGCCTCGACTCGATGGAAAGCGATGCAGCGGAAACGGCTGCAGTCGTAGCCGACGTAACCGAGGCAATCGAACAGGCCGCACCGGCCCAGCCCGCCGGAAGCACGGTAGAAATCGGTTTTGGCGCAGCGCCCGAATTCGAAACCGAAGGCGGCTGGTCGTTCAAGCCGTTCGGCCGGATCCAGGCCGATGCCGGCTTCACCTCCCTGCCCGACGGACTCGCTGCCAACGATGGTTTCGGCAGCGAGATTCGTCGCGCGCGCCTTGGCATGTCGGGGGATATCCCCGGCGGCTTCGGCTACAAGTTCGAAGTCGACTTTGCCGGCAACTCGGTCGACCTGACCGATGTCATCATCACCTATGAAGATGATGGTCTCAAACTGACTGCCGGCCAGCACAACAATTTCCAGGGACTGGAAGAGCTGACCAGCAGCCGCTTCTCGACCTTCATCGAGCGCGCGGCATTCACAGATGCCTTCGGCTTCGAACGCCGCCTTGGATTTTCCGCACAGTACGATACCGATGACCTACTGGTTCAGGCCGGTGTCTTTACCGATAATATCGACGATCTTCCCGGAAAGGCATGGAGCCTCGATGGTCGCGTGGTCTACGCGCCGGAGATCGGCGATACGCAACTGCATTTCGGCGGTTCGGTCCACCTGACCGAACTCGAATCAGGCGACACTGTTCGCTATCGCCAGCGTCCGCTGGTGCACTTCACTTCGGAGCGCCTGATCAATACCGGCAACCTTACCGCAGAAAGCGAATTCGGTGCCGGGCTGGAAGCTGCCGTGATTGCCGGTCCATTCCACGCGGCAGGCGAAGTGTTCTGGCAGAATGCCGATCGTCCCGGCGCGCTCATGGACCCGACCTTCTTCGGCGGATATGCGGAAGTCGGCTTCTACCTGACCGGCGGTGACAGCCGCGGCTACAAGGGTTTCAAGTTCGACCGCACCCGACCGGCCTCGCCAGTCGACGAAGGCGGCATAGGGGCGATCCAGGTGAACCTGCGCTTCGACCATCTCGACCTCAATGATGGCGGCATCGTCGGCGGCATGCAGGATGGCTATTTCGCCTCTCTCGTGTGGGTTCCGACGGACTATACGCGCCTGATGCTGAACTACGGTCATCTCGAATACGATGATGCCGTCCTCGCCCTCCCGGCGGGCAGCACGTCCTACAGCGCCGATGTCATGGGTCTGCGTGCCCAGATCGATTTTTGACGAACCCAAACAGGAAATGGCATGGCGGCCAATGTGACCACCGCGTGTCCGGCATTTGTCGTCGTTCCGTAACACACCGCCTCTAACGCCACCCAAGAAAGAACTGGAACGGAATAATGAACACCAATATTCGTATCGCCGCAGTCGCGGTCAGCACAATTGCCCTTGCCGCATGCGGAAGCTCGGACAGCTCGGGGGGCGGCACCGCCATTCGCGCCGTCGGCTCCTCAACCGTCTATCCCTTCGCAACCGTGGTAGCCGAAACCTTCAGCCGCAATTACCCCGAATTCCCCGCTCCGCTGGTCGAATCGATCGGCACCGGTGGCGGCATTGGCGAGTTCTGCAGCGGCGCCGGCCCCGACTCGCCGAGCATCGCCAACGCCTCGCGCCGCATGAAGCTGAGCGAGTTCGAAACCTGCCAGGCCAATGGCGTGACCGAGGTCACGGAGCTGCAGGTCGGCCTTGACGGTATCGCTTTCGCCAGCGCCCAGGGCGGCATCGACATGAACCTGACGCCGCAGATCGTTTACGAGGCACTCGCCGCAAACCCCTATGGCGGCGAACAGACTGCCACCAATTGGAGCGATGTCGATCCTTCCCTGCCCGACCTGCCGATCCTGGTCTATGGCCCGCCTTCGACCTCGGGCACGCGCGACGCGCTGAAGGAACTCATCCTCGAAGTCGGCTGTGAAGCCGGACCGCTGCCGGAAGGCCTGTCGGACGAGGAACAGGATCGTATCTGCACCGAAGTTCGTTCGGACGGCGGCTATGTCGATCAGGGCGAGCAGGACAATTTGATCGTGCAGAAGATCGAGAGCAATTCCGATGCCATCGGCGTGTTCGGCTATTCCTACCTCGAGGAAAATGCCGACCGCGTGCACGGCCTGCGGGTGAACGGGGTGGAACCGACCTACGAGAACATCTCGAGCTTCCAGTATCCCGGTGCCCGCCCGCTCTTTATTTACGTCAAGGACGCGCATGTCGACGCGATCGCCGGACTGCGTGAATTCCTCGGCACCTGGGCAGAAAGCTGGGGAGTGGGTGGACCGCTTGCAGAAATCGGACTTGTCGCAAGCCCCGAGGACGTTATGGCCCGTAACGCAACGGCAGTTGTCGAACTGCAGCCGCTTACCGCCGCCGACTTCGAATAGCCCGTTAGAAGGATAACATGTCGCCAGCCATTCTGCTTCTCCTTGCCATCGGGCTTGGGCTTGCCGGGTGGCTGGTGGCTCGTTCGCGCGCGTGGAAGTTCAGGGCTTCCGCGCCTGGCGGGCGGCTTCCTTCCCTGCCCGTCTATCACGCCTGGTATGCCGGCCTGTGGGTCGGTGTCCCGGTCCTGCTGTTCGCGGCGATCTGGAATGCGGTTTCCCCGGGCCTGATCCTCAGCCACGTGCTTTCCAGCCCGGGTGCGCAGGACATTCCTGCCTTCGGGATGCAACGCGACGCGATTCTCTCGCAGGCCCGCGCGGTTGCGGAAGGCAATGCGGACCGCGTGCTTCTGCCGGAGGCGCAGGCCCTGGTGGAACCTTTCCGCGAGGCCCTCACGCTCTATAGCTGGATGGGCCTGGCAGCCACGCTGGTCATTGCCATTGCTGCAGGCATCTGGGCGTTCAGCCGCCTCAAGCCGCAATTCGCGGCGCGCCAGCATGTGGAGCGCTGGGTCTCGGTGACTTTGCTGCTTGCCTCGCTGGTCGCCATCCTCACCACATTCGGCATCTTCATCACCCTGGTTTTCGAAACCGTTCGCTTCTTCGGGATGGTTTCGCCAGTGGACTTCCTGTTCGGGACCCATTGGGGACCGGATCCGATGGCGGCGGCGGACCGCCCGGACGGCAGCCGTTATGGTGCCATCCCGCTGTTCTGGGGCACTTTGTTCATCGGCGCGATCATCGCCATGATCGTGGCCATTCCCATCGGCCTGATGAGCGCGATCTACCTGACCCAATATGCCAAGCCGGGCGTGCGCAAGTGGATCAAGCCCGCGCTCGAGATTCTCGCCGGCGTTCCGACCGTGGTCTATGGCTATTTCGCCGCGCTGACGATCGCTCCTGCCATCCGCGAGATCGCGATCTCGGCGGGTATCGCCAATGCATCGAGCGAAAGTGCCCTGGCCGCCGGCCTGGTCATGGGCGTGATGATCATTCCTTTCGTCTCCTCCATGGCAGACGATTCCATCGCCGCCGTGCCGCAGGCGATGCGCGACGGTTCGCTGGCCATGGGCGCAACCACCAACGAGACAATCCGCCGCGTGCTGGTGCCCGCCGCCCTGCCCGGCATCGTTGCCGGCATCATGCTCGCGGTCAGCCGCGCAATCGGCGAAACCATGATCGTGGTCATGGCCGCTGGTTATGCCGCCAATCTCTCTGCCAACCCGCTCGAGGCGATGACGACCGTGACGGTTCAGATCGTCGCCATGCTCACCGGCGAGGCCAGCATGGACCATCCCGCCACGCTCAGCGCCTTCGCACTGGGCTTTGTGCTGTTCATCATCACGCTTGCGCTCAACGTCGTCGCGCTGCGCGTGGTCAAGAAGTATCGCGAAGCCTATGAGTGAAGTCATCGCCCCGACGCGCACCCCCGCCTTCGAGGCGCGGCTGAAAAAGCGCTACGCAGCCGAAAAGCGGTTCAAGGCATTGGGCCTCGGCGCCGTCGGCTTTGCCGTTGCCGTGCTGCTTTTCCTGCTCGGTACCATGTTTGCCAATGGCATTGGCGGCTTCCAGCGCACCGTTTTCGAGGTGCCGATCGATTTCAGCCGGGTCGGCCTGAGCGTGCCCGATACGGACAATGATTCGGTCATCATCCGCTCGCTGCAATCGCAAGGCCTGCCCGAGATCGTGCAGTTCGCTGCGGAAGAGACGCTCGGTGCCGAAGGTGCAGCCCAGGTGAACTCGCAGGCCTGGCGCGACGTGGCTGCGCAAATCATCGCAGACCCGACTATCATTCGGCGCGGTGCAACATTCGAACTGCCGACGAGCGAAGACCTTGCATCGGCCTTTGCCGGTGACGGAAAGCGCGACCTCCAACCGTTGGCCCGCGATCTGGCTGAAAGGGGCCTGCTGGTCGACGCGTTGGACTGGGGCTTCATGCAACGATCGGACGCCACCGATCCGCAACTTGCAGGCATCTGGGGCGCGTTGATGGGGTCGATACTGACCATGATCGTCACACTCCTGCTGGCTTTCCCGGTCGGCGTGCTGGCAGCGCTCTATCTCGAGGAATATGCCCCGCGTAATCGTTGGACCGATTTGATCGAGGTTTCGATCAACAACCTTGCCGCGGTTCCCTCGATCATTTTCGGCCTGCTCGGCCTGGCCGTCTTCCTGACGATCTTTCCCGGCTATCGCTCAGCCCCGATCATCGGCGGCATGACGCTGGCGCTGATGACCATGCCGGTGATCGTGATCTCCGGGCGCAATGCCATCAAGGCCGTACCGCCCTCGATCCGCGACGGCGCTCTCGCCATCGGCGCTTCGCCGGTGCAGGTGGTGTTCCACCATGTGCTGCCGCTCGCCCTGCCCGGCATCCTGACCGGCACCATCATAGGCATGGCTCGCGCACTGGGTGAGACGGCTCCGCTGCTGCTGATCGGCATGCGTGCCTTCGTGTCCACGCCGCCTTCGACCTTTACCGACAATGCGACCGTTCTGCCGATGCAAATCTTTCTGTGGTCTGACCAGATCGATCGCGGCTTCGTAGAACGCACAAGCGCGGCTATCATCGTGCTACTGGTATTCCTCTTGCTCATGAATGGCCTGGCCATTTACCTGCGCAATCGCTTCGAGAAGAAATGGTGACCCAAGACACTTTGACTCCAGCGCCTGCTACGCCCGTTTCGGCCGAGGATGTCCCGGTCGGGGCGCCCAAGATGCGTGCCCGCGATGTTTCCGTTTTCTACGGTGAAAAGAAGGCGATCGACGAAGTCTCGATCGATATCCATACCGAGCATGTGACCGCCTTCATTGGCCCGTCGGGCTGCGGCAAGTCGACCTTCCTGCGGGCACTGAACCGCATGAACGATACGATCGCCTCGGCCCGCGTAGAAGGAACGATCGAGCTCGAGGGCGAGGACATCTACCAATCCGGGATGGACGTGGTGCAGCTTCGCGCACGCGTCGGAATGGTATTCCAGAAGCCCAATCCCTTTCCCAAGACGATCTACGAAAACATCGCTTACGGACCCAAGATCCACGGGCTGGCGCAGACCAAAGGCGAGATCGACGCGATTGTCGAGAAGAGCCTCACCCGGGCCGGCCTGTGGGAAGAAGTAAAGGACCGGCTCGAGGATTCGGGCACCGCACTTTCAGGCGGCCAGCAGCAACGCCTGTGCATTGCACGTGCCATCGCCGTCGATCCCGAAGTCATCCTGATGGACGAACCCTGTTCGGCACTCGATCCCATTGCCACGGCAAAAATCGAGGAACTGATCGACGAGTTGCGCGGTAGATATGCCATCGTGATCGTCACCCACTCCATGCAGCAAGCAGCCCGCGTTTCCCAGCGCACGGCCTTTTTCCACCTTGGAAACTTGGTCGAGTATGGACACACCTCGGACATATTCACTAACCCGAGGGAGCAGAAGACGCAGGACTACATCACAGGTCGCTACGGATAATGGCAGAACATACCGTCAAGGCATTCGACGAGGACATTACTCGTCTTCGCGGTCTCATCGCCGAAATGGGAGGCCTTGCCGAACTCGCCATCCACGAAGCACTGGATTCCATCGTCAATGGCGACGAGGAACTCGCCCGCCAGGTCGTCGAACGCGACAAGAAGCTCGATGCGCTCGAAGCCGAGGTCGACGCCATGGCAGTGCGTATGCTGGCCCTGCGCGCGCCGATGGCAGACGATTTGCGCGAGATCATCGCCGCACTGAAGATTGCCGGCGTTGTCGAACGCATCGGCGATTATGCCAAGAACATCGCCAAACGGACCGGTCGGATCGAAGGGCGTAGCCGTTTCGAACCGCTGACGCTGCTGCCCGCCATGGGCGAACTGGCAGCGGAAATGGTGCATGACGTGCTGACAGCCTATGCTGCGCGCGATCCCATCGTGGCACGCGAGGTGATCGAACGGGATGAGAAGGTCGATGCCTTCTATGACAGCATTTTCCGCAACCTTGTCAGCTACATGGTCGAAAACCCGGCCACGATCAGCAGTGCGGCGCAATTGCTGTTCGTGGCGCGTAATATCGAGCGGATCGGCGATCACGCGACAAATGTGGCCGAGATGGTCCATTTCGCTGCCGTGGGATCCTATCCCAGCGACATTGAGCGCTGACACATATTTGTCACTTGAGTGAAATATTACAGCGTCGAATCGAAGGGCCGGACCCCCTCCGGCCCATGGGATTAGACAATGTCTGCACCGAAGTTACTGCTTGTTGAAGACGACACGGCCCTGGCCGAGCTGCTCGAATACCGGTTCGAGAGCGAAGGCTATGACGTGCGTGTCAGCCCCGATGGCGAAGATGCCATGGTGCTCGCTTCAGAAGAACCGCCCGACCTCGTGATCCTCGACTGGATGATCGAGGGCATCAGCGGGATCGAAGTCTGCCGCCGCCTGCGTCGCGACAAGGCAACCGCGCATGTACCAATCATCATGCTGACAGCGCGTGAAGCCGAAGACGATCGCGTTCGCGGCCTCGAAACCGGCGCCGACGACTATGTGACCAAGCCCTTCAGCCCGCGCGAATTGCTGGCCCGGGTGGCCGCCGTGCTGCGCCGCGTTCGCCCTGCCCTTGCCGGCGAGACGATCGAGGCTGGCGACATGAAGCTCGACCCTGTCGCGCACCGTGTCGAGCGCCGCGGTCGCCAGTTGCAGATCGGTCCCACCGAATATCGCCTGATCAAGTTCTTCATGGAACATCCGCGCCGGGTCTTCTCGCGCAGCCAGCTGCTCGATGCGGTCTGGGGAACGGGAAGCGAGATCGAGGAACGCACGGTCGACGTGCATATCCGTCGCCTGCGGAAGGCTATCGCAGTGGACAATGCGCGCGATCCGATCCGGACCGTGCGGTCGGCCGGTTACGCGCTGGAACCGGTTTGAGTTTGCGGGATTGTAACAATTGGACTCTACCGAAGTTCTTGGATTCGGCGGGTGCGTGACCTTTATGCACCAAGTGACGAATGTTGCATTTTTAGCGATGGACGGAACTTGACGTTTCCTTGTGCAATGCGGTATTGCCGAAATTGATCGATATATCTGTTTGATAAGCGAGTGAGGTAGGATGTTGAAAAAGATTATCGCAGGCAGCGCGGCTGGCATGCTCGCCGTGTCCTCTGTAGCAGCTTCTGCTGCTCCCGTCGCTTTCGAGACGGCTCAACGCAATGCCTCGCCGATCCTCGGCGCCGAGGCTCTGGGTGACGAAATCAGCGAAGTTTGGCTGGTTTTCCTGTTTGCAGCGATCGCTGCGGGTATCATCCTTGCGGTTGACAGCAGCGGCAACGACATCGAGGACCTGCCCGCTAGCCCGTAGGCTTCGGCAGGAAAACGAATTTGAAAGCCCCCGCTTCGGCGGGGGTTTTTATTTGCCTGCAGCACACGCGATGCTCAGTGAAAATCGCGCGACTTAGGAATAATCCGCGCATTTCGGGGGTGCCCGCGGGTATTGGGCGAGAGTTCGTCGATCATATCGCGTGGACGGATTGTCCTTGCATGTTTGCCTCCTCGCCCTGCGATCGGACTGGTGACGTGATCTGCCCGGGCAACGGGCGATTGCAGCAAATCGTCCGACAGGCGGTGCAATTCATGCGTGGCGTCAGTCATGTGATGCGCGATGACGTGGATCACCTCGTCGTCATATTCCACGCGCCCGCGCACCTCCATCAGACGTGATCCCATCACCACCTTGCGCTGGCGCTCCTTGAGGTCGGGCCAGACCACCAGATTGACCACCCCGGTCTCATCCTCCAGCGTGATGAAGCACACACCCTTGGCGCTGCCGGGCCGCTGGCGAATCAGCACGACTCCGGCCACCTGCACCATGCTCCGGTATTTGCGGTTGCAAAGATCGCAGGCGCGAACAAAGCCACGTTCGCCCAGCGAGGCGCGCAAAAAAGCCATGGGATGCGCCTTCAGCGAAAGCCGCGTGGTCTGGTAATCGGCCACCACTTCTTCGGAGAGAGGCATTTGCGGCAATATCGCCCGCCCCTTTTCCGCCCCCTCACCGCGCGTGTTCGCATGGGCGAAAAGCGGCAGGTCCGGCCCGGCAACCAGGCTGCGTGCATCCCACAAGGCCTGCCTGCGGGTCAGCCCGATCGAGGTGAAGCAATCCGCACTGGCGAGCTTCTCGATATGGGCAGGCGAAAGCCGCGCCCGCTCACACAATTCACCCACATCGCCATAGGGCCCGTGCTCTGCCCGCGCGGCGACCAGTTGCGCCGCGACGTGCTCGGGCATGCCATCCACCTGCCGCAGGCCCAGGCGCATGGCCATAGCGCCGTCTTCCCGCGCCTCCAGCGTGCAGTCCCATTCCGAATGGTTCACATCCGCCGGCAGCACTTCCACGCCGTGCTCCCTTGCATCACGCACGATCTGCGCCGGAGCGTAAAAGCCCATGGGCTGCGAATTGAGCAGCGCGCAGGCAAAAGCGGCGGGAAAATGGCATTTGAGCCAGCTGGAGACATAGACCAGCAGGGCGAAGCTCGCCGCATGGCTTTCCGGAAAGCCGTATTCGCCGAATCCCTTGATCTGGTTGAAACAGCGCTCGGCAAAATCGGGATCGTAGCCGCGCGCGACCATGCGCCCGACCATCATGTCCTCCAGTTCGTGCACCATGCCCCGGCTGCGGAAGGTCGCCATGGCCTTGCGCAACCGGTTGGCCTCGGCACTGGAAAACTTGGCGGCATCGAGCGCGATCTTCATCGCCTGCTCCTGGAAGATCGGTACGCCGAGCGTGCGCTCGAGGATCGATGACAGCTCGTCGGGCGGGCCGTGGCTGGGATGCGGTGCGGGCAGCACGACCTTCTCCTCCCCCCGGCGGCGCTTGAGATAGGGGTGGACCATATCGCCCTGGATCGGGCCGGGCCGGACGATCGCCACCTGGATCACGAGGTCGTAGAATTCGCGCGGCCGCAAGCGCGGCAGCATGTTCATCTGCGCGCGGCTCTCGACCTGGAACACGCCGAGCGAATCCCCCTTCCTGAGCATGGCGTAGGTTTCCGGATCCTCGCGCGGGACGGAGGCCAGCGTCAGTTTCCGGCCGTGATGCGCCTCCAGCAGGTCGAGGCATTTGCGGATACAGGTGAGCATGCCCAAAGCCAGCACATCGACCTTGAGGATGCCGAGCGCGTCGATATCGTCCTTGTCCCATTCGATGAAGCTGCGATCGGGCATGGCGCCATTACCGATCGGCACGGTCTCGGTCAGCGCGCTTTCGGTCAGGATGAAGCCTCCGACATGCTGGCCAAGGTGGCGCGGCATGCCGATCATCTGCCCGGTCAGCTTGAGCACACGGCGCAGATGCGGGTCGGACAGGTCCATGCCCGTCTCCCCGACATGCTTTTCGGCAATCTCCTGCCCCATACTACCCCAGACGGTGCGCGCCAGCGCCGATGTCACGTCTTCGGACAGGCCCATCGCCTTGCCGACCTCGCGGATCGCCATGCGCGGGCGGTAGTGGATCACCGTGGCGCACAGGCCCGCACGATGACGGCCATATTTAGCGTAGATGTGCTGGATCACCTCCTCGCGCCGCTCATGCTCGAAATCGACATCGATATCGGGCGGCTCCTTGCGCTCCTCCGAAATGAAGCGATCGAACAGCAGCGCGTGCTTGGCCGGATCGACCGATGTAATCTCGAGGCAATAGCAGACGGCCGAATTGGCGGCCGAGCCGCGCCCCTGGCACAATATCGGCGGATCCTGCCCGCGCGCGAAATCGACGATATCCTTGATGGTGAGGAAGTAGCGCGCGAGGTCGAGCTTGCCGATCAGCGCCAGTTCGCGCTCCAGCGTCTCCTTCACGCTATCGGGAACGCCCGAGGGATAACGCCGCGCAGCCCCCTCCCATGTCTGCTGGACCAGATATTCCTGTGGCCCCATTCCATCAGGATAGATCTCTTCGGGATATTCGTATCGCAACTCGTCGAGGCTGAAGGCGCAGGCATCGGCCACACTGCGCGCCGCCGTGATGGCATGCGGCCATGGCTCAAACAGCTTTACCATCTCCTCGGGGCTCTTGAGGTGCCGTTCGGCATTGGCGTGGAGCAGGTGTCCGGCCCGCGCGACCGTGGTTTTGTGGCGGATCGCGGTCATCACGTCCTGCAGGGGCCGACGCTCTGGCGCATGGTAATGCACGTCATTGGTGGCAAGGATCGACAGACCATTGGCCCGCGCCAATGCATCGAGCCGCGTGATCCGCGCCACATCGTCCCCGCGATAAAGATAGGCCGCGGCGATGTGTTTCAGCGTCGGCAATCCGGCGGCAAGATGCGGCAATATGTCGCGCAAGGCTCCGCGCACCTCATTCTCGAAGGTCTCGCCTTCGAAGGTGACAACATTGCTCCCCCAGGCCGGGACGGAGAACTGCCGCTCGAGATCGACCGACGGAAGCAGGATCAGCTGTACGCCCTCGCTATGTGCGGCGAGCATCTCCAGCGAAATATGGCAGGCGCCCTTGTCCTGCCATTCGCCGTCGAGCGTCGCCATGCGCCCGGCCGAAATCAGCCGGCAGAGCCGGCCATAGGCAGCCCGGTCGCGCGGATAGGCAAGGAAGGACAGACCTTCCACAATTTCTATCCTGCACCCGATAACCGGCTTTAGCTTAAGGGTTTTTGCTTCGGTGTGTATGCGCACCACACCGGCCATGGAATTGGCATCGGCAATGCCGATAGCATCGTAGCCCAGCTCCCTTGCCCGCAGCACCAGGTCGACCGCGTCCGAGGCTCCGCGCAGGAAGGAGAAGCAGGAGACAAGCCCCAGCTCGACGAAACCTGCGCGCTCGGGCTGCACGAGCAGGTCCGGGTCGACCTCGACCCGTCGCTTCTCCGGGGATGGATGCGTGTCCGGCATATTTGTTCTTTATATGTTCTTTTTTCTGAATCACAGGATAAAGCACGCCGGCAGGCCCGCTTTCCTACACTCCCGATGCCGTGCAACGGGCGGCAGATGCCCCTCTCCCAATTTTCCAGCCAGCGCCCGAAACCATCCCTTCGCCGCACCTCCCCGATTTCTCCTTCAGGACAGTGTGTCAGGTGTGAGGGGTCAGTTGGATTTCGAACCTGACCGGCATGGCCATGCAAGCATCTGGACGCGGGCCGGAGGTACTGACATGATCACCTCCAATGAGCCCGCAAAGGGCCACAAACGGATCAGCCTTGGGAGAGGCCCTTGAGACAAATGCCCTTCAGCGCAGCGATCGCGAATGCGCCGCTGCGAACGTTCCAGATCGTCGTCGCCGTATTCGGCCTTGCCCTGCTGGTCATGGACGGGGTGGACCTGCAATCTCTCCCCCTCGTCACACCTCTGATCCTCGATGAATGGGGCATCACGCGCGAAGCCTTCGGCTGGGCGCTCTCGGCCACATTGTTCGGCATGGGCTTCGGCTCATTCCTCGGCGGATTGCTGGGGGACCGCATCGGGCGGCTCAACGCGCTGTTCCTTGCCTCGCTGATCTTCGGCAGCAGCACTATCGCCGCGGGCTACACCAATGCCGTGTGGGAAATGACCGCAGTGCGCGTGCTGGGCGGGCTCGGCTTCGGCGCCGCCTATCCGAACGCGCTGGCACTGGTCAGTGACTGGGTGTCTGCCCGCCACCGGCCGCATGCCATTGCCTTCCTCTCCATCGGCATCCCGGTGGGCATTACGGTCAGCGCCGAAACCCTGCCCTTCCTGCTGCCCGATTACGGTTGGCGCGGTGCTTTCGTGATATTCGGTATTGCTGCAATCGTGCTGGGCACGGCCATGCGTCTGGTGCTGCGTGAGCCGCCGGCTTTCCTGCTGCGCCAGGGCAAGATCAATGAGGCCCACAAGAGCGCGCAGAAGGTGATCGATCCCGATATCGAGCTGATGCCCGAGCCGCAGAGCGAGGCGATGAAGGAAACGGGCAAGGAAATCGGCATCTTCCATCCCAGCAATGCACGGCTCAACTGGGCCATGGTGATCAGCTTCTCGGCCACCACCACGCTGGTTTACGGCCTGCTCAACTGGACGAGCGAATTGCTGGTCACGGCCGGCCTGACGCTCGACCAGGCGCTACGCGCGGGGAGCTGGCAGGGCATCCTCTCCATGATCGGCGGCGTTTCGGCCGGCCTGACCGTGCGCACATTCGGCTCGCGCGCGGTGATCCTGGTGGGCGCAACGGCGATTACCGCCACCATCGTGGCGCTTGCCCTGATGGTCGAGGGGCTTTCGGGCACGCCGACAGCCGGAGAGGTCAACACCATCATCCTGCTCGAAGGTCTCGCCGTCGGCCTCGTCTCGATGATGATCACCGTCTTCTACGTGGTGATGGCCGAGGGCTATCCGCAAAGCTGCCGCTCGGGCGGTATCGGCTTTGTCATCACCTCCGGCCGGGTCTTCTCGATCGCCATGGTCTTCTATGGCGGTTCGCTGATCAGCCTTGGCGGAGAGGACAGCTTCATCTGGTATTTCGGCACGCTGATCGCGATCTCTCTACTGGTCTTCGCCTCTGCCTTCATCATCAATGAGCATGTCGAACCGGCGCGCAAGTTGAAGGAGCAAGTGGCATGACCGTGATCGCAGGGCCCCGCGTCAGACCTCAGGAAGAAGGCACTGACTACAGCCATATCGGCGTCACGCGCTATTCGGCCTCGCTTGGCGCAATCATCGACGGCGTCGACCTGTCGCAGGAGCTTTCTGACGACGTGATTGCCGAGATCCGCCGCGCGCTGATCGAGCATCTGGTGATCTTCTTCCGCGGACAGGAGATCACGCCCGAACAGCATCTTGCCTTCGCCAAGCGTTTCGGCACGCTCAACCAGCACGACCAGGTCAAGGGGATGGCGGACTATCCCGACATCATCGAGGTGCGGCAGGAGCCCACCGACACGCGCAATTTCGGCGGGGCATGGCATGGCGACGTGACGTACCTGCCCGAACCGCCGCTCGGCTCGATCCTCTATGCCAAGGAATTGCCGCCCGTCGGCGGCGATACGCTGTGGGCCAATCTCTACCTTGCCTACGACCAGCTTTCGCCGGGTATGCGCGCCATGTGCGACCCGCTGGTGATGATGCACACGCCGGCCAAGATTTACGGCCTCGCCTCGCTCGACTGGAGCAAGGACAGCTCGATGGATTCATCGCCAAACACCAGCGCGCATTACGAGACCGAGCATCCTTTGGTGCGCACCCATCCGGAGAGCCACCGCAAGCTCATCTATGTCAGCGGGGCCTATACGCCGCGCTTCAAGGATATGAGCGAGGAGGAAAGCACGCCGCTGGTCGATTATCTGATGGACCATGTGACGCGCGAGCCCTTTACCTGCCGCTGGCGCTGGGAAGTGGGCGACGTGGCCTTCTGGGATAACCGCGCGACGCTGCATTACGCGCTCAACGACTATTCGGGCCATCGCCGGGTGATGCACCGCGTGACCATTAATGGCGAGCGTCCGGTCGCCTGATTAGGCGAACATGCCCTGCAGGAACCAGTCGGGCATGCCGCCACGCCCGTCATCGGCCAGCCCTGCGCGGTAGATCCAGTAGCGCCGTCCCTCGCCATCCTCGATCCGGTAATAGTCGCGCAGGCGCGCATTTCCGCGCTCGCGCCACCATTCCGGGGCAATCCGTTCCGGCCCTTCGACGCGCGTGACCTCATGCACCGCGCCGCGCCAGCGGAAACGCTTGGGGTATCCGTCCGGGCTGGCATAGAGCACAGCGATCTGTTCCGGGTGATCGAGGATTTTCAAGGGCCTGGAATGGAAAGCGAACTGTTCCTGTGAAGAGGGTTCGGGCTCCAAAGGCGGTGCCCAGGCCTGCGAACGCTCGGGCAGATGACTGCCGCGCGGTACCGGACGGCGTACTGCCGTCTCCCCCAGCCTGACCGTCAGCCGGTCGATACAGGCAGCCAGCGAAGTTCCGTGGCTTTCCGCCGCTGCCTCGAGGTCCGCCTGTGCAAGATCGAGCGGCTCTGACCAGGCGGCGCGCAGCCGTACCATCTCGATCCCGAACCCGGCATCGACGCTGTCGAGCCGCGTGGCAAATAGCCGGACGATATGCTCTGCATCACGTGTCGGTGCGGCCAGTTCGAGCTGGCGCAGCGCGACATCGCCATCGACGCGCCACAGGCCGAGTTCGAGCCTGCGCGCGCCCTCACCCCGCCCTTCGAGCGCGCGCGCCATGTCCCCGGCGAGGTCCGCCACCACATGGTCGAGCAATGGCCGATGACGGATCGGCTCCATCAGGCGGCGCTGTACCAAAGGCATTTCGGTAGCGATGACGGGCAGTAAGGGTTCTGGGACGCGGCCAAGCAACTGGTCCATCCGCACCAGCGGGTTGGCCGAAGGCGAACGGCGATTGCGGAAACGGCGCTGCACGGCATCGCGGCCCAGTTCCGCCAGATCGCCGAGCCGTTTGAGGCCAAGCCGTCGCAGCACCAGCAACACGTCACTATCGAGCCGCAATGACGCCACGGGCAGTGCGGAAAGCCGCACCAGCCCGTCATCATCAGCTCCAAGGATGGTCCGTTCGGACCCGTAATGCGCCAGCGCCCATGCCGCGCCTGCCGTGGGGGCGATGGCGGCGCGCATGGCCAACCCCTGCTGTTCGAACCGCGCATGCACGTCCTCAAGCAGGCGCTGCTCCCCGCCGAAGAGATGCGCCACCGCAGTCACATCCACCAGCAAGCCGTCGGGCGCATCCACGGCAGACCACGGGCCCCAGCGCTGCGCCCAGACGGCCAATCGTTCAAGGAAAGCAAGATCGCCTGCCGGATCGCTCACCGCCACCTGCAATTGCGGACAGAGCGTACGCGCATCGGCCAGCATCATGCCCGGAGCAGCGCCTTCCTCCCTGCCCGCATCATTCACGGCATCGACGCGCGGGCCATGCGCGGTCTCGGTAATCAGCGCGAGGGGCTGGCTGTCCGCCCCCTCGCCAACTTTACATTTCTCAAAGTGCCGCCAGCGATCCAGCGCCAGCCGCGCCAGCCAGATCGCCATGATCCGGCGTGCGGGGCTGCGATGGGTCTGCGGCGAGCGATTCTCCATCATCGCGCAGGGTCCATTCTCCGGGAGCGTGGTCACGCGCGCGGAACAGTTCGGCCTGCCATGCCGCCCTGCCCGGCGCATCGGGGTTCCAGCAGGGGCGGTTCGACGCTGCCGAGCGTACCTGCCAGCGCAGGCGTGCCGCGCTGAGATTGCGCGCCGCATCGTGACGAACAAGGAACAGCGGCACGCCATGCTGCTCGCTCGCCAAGCTAAGGCGACGCGAGGCGGTAAAGCTCATCGCCTTGGGATCGCCCGCAATCTCCCCCAGTACGAAAGCGAGATCGCGGCAGCGCAGCCCCTCCTCCAGCGCAAACAACGCGTCCTCCACCTTGCGCGCGGCGACATGCACCACGCGGTGGCGCAAACTATCGGACAATCCGGCGCGGCAGGGCCTGCCGGTCAAGCGCATGCTCTGCGCATCCTGTACCCAGAGGAAGGGCTTCTCTTCCAGCGCGGTGACGCCATTGTCCATCTCGTCCAGCGCCAGTGCCAAAGCGAAGCCTGCCCCGCTCGCCTCGTCGGCAGAAGCAAAGACCTCGCTGTGCAACGCCCTCACCCCCTTGCGGGCAAGGCCGGGGCGCCAGCGCGGCGCATGCCTGCCCAGCACGGCAAGCTGGGCGGCTTTGGGCAAGGTAGACATATCCATCGAATCGGCTCCAATGTTCTTATTATGTTCTCATTGGGGTCCTTGGCAATGGCCTGTCGTGCTTTTGCCACGCTTCGTGGAGGATACGGAACGCAGCCCCGCGCCAACCCGTTGAAAGGACGAAGGAGAAAAGCTCATGACAGACATCAAGACCCTCAAAAAGGAATTCTGGAAGACCCTGTCGGACAGTCCTTTCCTGTTCCTGCAGCTCGATAGCGATCCGCACACGGCGGTACCCATGACCGCCCAGCTGGACCCCGATGCCGATGGCGAAATCTGGTTCTTTACCAGCAAGGACCAGCACTTTGCCAAAGGTGGGTCAGCCACGGCGACGTTCGCAGGCAAGGATCACGACATGTTTGCCCGCTTCACCGGCTTCCTGCACCGCGAACCGGGAATGGAGCGCCGCAAGAAAATGTGGAGCAAGTCTGTCGAAGCCTGGTTCCCCAACGGCCTGGACGATCCGAACCTGGTCATGCTTCGCATGGAGCTGGGCAGTGCCGAAATCTGGAACAGCGATCTCGGCTTCTACGACAATGCCAAGCAGAAGCTGGGTTTCGACATTCGCGACAAGGCGAAGAAGGAACACGCAGAAACGCTGCTTTAGGCTGCAGAAAGGCGACTTGGGAGGCCGCTACCCTGGAGGGTGGCGGCCTTTCGCGTCAGGAAAGCAGGCTCGGGAAGAGTCCAAACAGCAGGATCAGGGCGACGGCCAGCGGAGCAAGCCAGGCGATCAGGAAGCGCCACAGGACCAGCACTCCTCCGGAAAAGCCCGATTCCGCGGCAACCACCCGGCGATCAGCTGCCCAGCCCACGAACAAAGCAACACCCAGCGCCGAGACCGGAAGGCCGATCTTGCCGGTAAGCCCGTCGAGTGAATCGAGAATGTCGTTGTCTGCGAAGATCGGCCAGAACCACAATGGCCGGACATCGGACCAGACATTGTATCCCAGTGCACAGGCGACACCAATCAGGAAGGCGCCTCCTCCTGCAAGACTCACGGCAGTCCTGCGCCCCAGTCCAAAACGCCGCATCAGCCAGGCTGTCGGCCCCTCAAGCAGGGCAATCGAGCTGGTCAGCGCCGCGAAAAAGATCAGAATGAAGAACAGGAAACCCACCAGCGCACCTGCGGGCATTTGCTGGAAAGCAATTGGCAGCGTGACGAAAATCAGTCCCGGGCCGCCCGCAGGGTCAAGCCCGACACTGAACACGATGGGAAAGATCATCAACCCGGCCAGGATGGCAACACCGGTATCGGCGAAGGCGATCATCGCCGAAGTGGACCCCAAATTCACGCTCTTGGGAATATAGGATCCGTAGGTGATCAGCAGCGCTGCACCGACGCTGAGAGAGAAACAAGCCTGCCCGAACGCCTCGTTGAGGATTGCAGGCGTGATCTTGGAAAAGTCCGGCGTGAAGAGGAATGACAGGGCCGCGCCCATGTCGCCGGTAAAAGCGCCGTAGACCACCATCAGCAACAGGAGCGCGAAGAAGGCAGGCATCAGCCACTTGGCCGCTTTCTCGATCCCGCCGGTCACACCCGAGGCGACGATACCGAGCGTCACAAGCATGAACAGCGCATGGTAGAAAATCAGCGTTGCAGGGCTGGCGAACATATCGCCCAATATGCCGGTCACCTCATCCTGCGACATATGATCGAAAGCAGGCGCAAAGGGCTGCGCCGCAGCGAGGGCCTGCACAAGATCCACGCCGCTGACCCAGACGTAATAGAGCACCCAGCCCGCAACGACCGAATAGAAGGAGAGCACGAGGAAGCCCGTCAGGATGCCGACGCCGGCGAAGAAGGCCCAGTTGCGGCTGCGTCCTGAATTCTCGGCCACTTCGGCCAATGAACCGATGGCATCGGCACTGTGCCCGCCTGCCCGGCCAATCAGTGTTTCCGAAAGGACGAGCGGCAGCCCGATCAGCACCACGCAGAAGATGTAAACGAGGACGAAGGCACCGCCGCCATTCTCGCCCGCAAGCGTCGGGAAGCGCCAGATATTACCGAGCCCGACTGCGGCACCCACAGCCGCCAAAAGAAAGGCAAATCGCGAGGAAAAGTGTTCCGATACGCCCGTACCGCCAGCTGCCATTCGAATTCCCCCAAACTCGCCTTGCGGCGCCAGATCGTGGTTTGTGCAATGATTCGCCCGCTACGTCGAGTGCGCTGCACCTGCGCTTCCCCAGAAGCTACCCAATCGCTACAAGGCCCCCATGTCCACGACATTCAATCTCGACACCTCGACCAGCCGCGCCAATCCGACGCCGCAACCCATGCGCCGCCTCACCGTGCCGGCGATCAAGCAACGCAAGTTCGAGGGCAAGACCGAAACCCCGTTGGTCATGCTCACCGCCTATACGGCGCGACAGGCACAATTGCTCGATACGCATTGCGACATGCTGCTGGTGGGGGATTCTCTCGGCCAGGTGATTTACGGCCTGCCCTCTACATTGCCGGTCACGCTCGACATGATGTGCAATCACGGCGCAGCTGTGGTGCGCGGCAGCTATCACAGCCTCGTCGTGGTCGACATGCCATTCGGCACATACGAACAGAGTCCGCAGCAGGCATACGCATCGGCTTCGCGCATCATGGCGGAAACCGGTTGTGCAGCGGTGAAGCTGGAAGGCGGTTCGGTAATGGCCGAGACCATCGCCTTCCTCACCCAGCGCGGCATCCCGGTCATGGCGCATGTCGGACTGACTCCGCAGGCGGTGAATTCGCTGGGCGGCTATGCCGCGCGCGGTCGCAGCCAGCAGGAGCATGAAAAGATCATTTCCGACGGAAAGGCCGTGACCGATGCCGGCGCCTTTGCGGTGGTAGTCGAAGGCGTGATTGAGCCGATTGCGATCGCCCTTACCCAGAGCATCGAGATTCCGACAATCGGTATCGGCGCATCGGCGCAGTGCGACGGACAGGTACTCGTGACAGAGGACATGCTGGGCATGTTCGAACGCGTCCCGCGCTTCGTAAAACGCTATGAGAATGTCGCGGAGACAATCTCCAAGGCCGCCGAGACCTATGCCAGCGAAGTCCGCGAACGCACTTTCCCTGGCGTAGAACAGACTTACCAGCCCAAGTAGGGCCAGCCGGATAGAGGACAGATCCCGGTCGCACCTTGCGCAGCAACGGGCGCTGGCCTAGCTCGACCACAAGAACCTATCAGCACAGACGGATCCCATGGCCACGCTCAAGCGATTTTACGGATTCTCGCTCATCTTCACGATCATCTGCCTCGCGCTCGGCGCATGGTATGGCTGGTCGAGCACGGGCACCCTCGCGGGTACAGCCGCATTGCTGTGGATCGTACTCGTCCTCTCCGTGCTCGAAATCTCGCTCAGTTTCGACAACGCCGTGGTCAATGCATCCGTCCTGAAGGACATGGACAAGATCTGGCAGAGGCGCTTCTTGACCTGGGGCATCGCCTTCGCGGTGTTCGGCATGCGCGTAGTCTTCCCGCTCGCCATCGTCGCCATCGCGGCGCATATCGGCCCGATCGAAGCGATCAACCTGTCGCTCAACAACCCCACCGAATATGAGCGGATCGTCAGCTCCGCCCATGTCGGCATTGCCGGGTTTGGCGGCGCCTTCCTCGCCCTGGTCGGCTCACGTTTCTTCTTCGACATGGACAAGGACGTCCACTGGATCCACGATCTGGAAAAGTGGCTTTCCAGTTTCGCCCGCGTGCCCGCGATCGAAGTCGGCATATTGCTGCTGACCATGTTCTTCATTTCTCTTGCCCTGCCCGACGAAGACGCGCTGACCTTCCTGGTTGCGGGCATGTTGGGGATCGTGACCTTCATCACGGTCGAAGGCGTGAGCAAATGGCTCGAATATCATGACGAGGTGCGCAAGGCTGCGGGTGCAGCAGTGCGTTCGGGCCTTGGCGGATTCCTCTATCTCAACGTCCTCGACGCCAGCTTCAGCTTCGACGGCGTGATCGGCGCCTTCGCCCTGTCGAACAACATGATCGTGATCGCTCTGGGCCTGTCGATCGGTGCCATGTTCGTGCGTTCCATGACTATCCACCTGGTGGAGAAAGGCACGCTGGCGCAGTACGAGTTCCTCGAGCACGGGGCCTTCTGGGCAATCATTGCGCTCGGCGTCATCATGCTGGCTTCGGCCAAGTTCCATATTCCCGAAACGATCACCGGCCTGATTGGCGCAACCCTGATCGGCCTGTCGCTGTGGTGGTCGGTCCGCCACAAGAACAAGGAGGCGGCTGCGGCTGCAGCGGCTAATCCTCCGCCGGGCGATTGAGCCGATTGGCCAGCGGCGCCGAGATCACCAGCTGCAGCAAATGGTAGACCAGCACGGGCAGCAATAGCAGGCCGGCCACCTCCGGCGGGAACAGCACTGTCGCCAGAGGCGCTCCCAGGGCAATGCTCTTCTGGGCCCCGGCGAAGAGGAAGGCGATGTGATCGCCGCGCCTGAGACCGAGGACACTGCCGAGCAGCCACGAACCGCCGAAACCGATAAGCAGGAACAGAGCGACCGCTGCCAGCAGGATCGTCCAGGCAGGCAGGTCCACGCGGCTCCACAGCCCCTGCTCCACCGCCCCTGAAAAGGCGACATAGACGGCAATGGCAATGGCCGTGCGGTCCATCCAGCTGAACAGTATGCGCCTCTCGCGCACATAATCGCCCACCCAGCCTTGCGCCAATTGCCCGATCACGAACGGGAGCAGCAGGATCAGGGCAATGCGCTGCAAACCATCCATGTCGATGCCGACCGCCTCCGTCCCCGCGAGCAGAGCCAGCAACGGCGCCGTGATGAAGACACCAAGCACGTTGAGCACCGCTGCAGCAACCACCGATGCCGCAACGTTACCTCCTGCAAGCGAGGAATAGGCCGTCGCCGATTGTACCGTCGAAGGCAGGATTCCGAGGAAAAGCAGACCAAGCGCCACCTGCGCGGGCAGATAATTGTCGGTCAGCTGCGACAGGGCCCAACCGACAGCGCCCATACCGAGGAAACACCATGTCACCAGCGGGAGGAGGAACCGCCCGTTTGCGATACCGGCGCGAACATCGGCATGCGGCAGGCGCAAACCGTTGAGCAGGAAGAGCAGGAAGATCGCCGCGTCCGATATCAGCCGGGCAATCGCCCTCGCCTCGCCTGTAACGGGAAGGAAGGATGCCAGCAGGATCGCCACCAGAAGCAGACGAACAAGCGGGTCGATCCCGCCCATGATGCGCGACAAGGCCATAGGGCGCGCCCTGCCCCGCTCGGCCCGATCTGTCCAGCAATGGCGCTAGGAAGATTCAGGCGCGCTGGCACCCACGCCTTGCACCTTGGCCGCCAGAACTTCCTCTACAGCCGCTCCATCGCCGCGCATTTCCCACACGTGGGCGAGGACTTGCGCAACGCGGCGGCTGGAACGCTGGATGCGGTTCGCCGCCTCCGCGCGCTCCTGCGCCTGAGCAAGATTGCCCAGCAGCATTTCGGTCTCGGCAAGGTCGGTCAACAGCAGCGGATCGGATGCCCCGCCCCCGATTGCAGCTGCATGTCGCAAAAAAGCCGTCGCCCGGGCAGGATTGCCTGCATCGCGCTGCATGCGCCCCAGCATCGCCGTGGCGGCTGCATCGCGCGGATTCGCGGCCAGGTATCGGCCAAGCATGCGTCGTGCAGCGGCTTCGTCTCCGCCGGATTTCATGGCCGCAACCATGCGCTGCATCAGCGGCCAGTTGCGGCGGATGACCGCGGCCTCGCGATATTGCGCAAGGGCGCGTTCCGGCTGTCCCGAGAGAAGGTAGACATCGCCGCGAATGACCTGCACGTCGATGGAACCGGGGAAACGATCCCCGAATTCGCCCGCGAATTCCTGCGCTTCGGAATACCGCCCTTCTGAGAGCATCTCGCGCAAGACCGTCACCGGATTACCTCGATCCACGACCCGGCCATTGCCGTCGCGGGTGAGGAAGGCCGGGATCGGACGTGAGACCACGGGAACTCGGCGCGACGCTCGGTCGAGATAGCCTGCCGCCTTCTGCCGCTCTCCCAATTGTTCATGCGCGCGGCCGATCAGAGTCAGCAGATAGTTGGAAGCATCGGGACGCTCTGCATGTGCCTCCAGCAGGGCAATCGTCTCGTTCCCTTCGCCATTGGCCAGATGCGCGCGCGCCTGCAATAAGAGGGCGGTCTCGTTAAACGGCTGCAAGCGGCGCATGGCATCGAATTCCTCCGCGGCCAGCGCAAAATTGCCCGAACGGAACTCGAGTACCCCTTTGAGCATCAGGCCAACGGCGGTCTCGTCAAAAGCGCCGCCGGTCTTCCATAGCAGGCGCCTCGCCAGATCATCCTCTCCAGCTCGGGCGGCAAGGATCGCCTGAAGGTAGAATGCGCGCGGGTTACCCGGCGAAACATCAAGCATGTGGCGCACCACGCCCAGCATCTGCCTGTGCCGCCCGGCATCGCCCAGTGTTGCCGCATATTGCTCGAGCAAGCCGATATCCTCGGGCGCGACTTCCAGGGCATCGCGAAGCACCGGCAAGGCGGCGCCAAGTCCCTGCGCATCCCGGACCAGCAGAGCGAGATATTCGACCGCGCGCGGCTCCTGCGAATCCATGCGCACGGCTTCGCGCGCGGCATCGAGTGAACCGTGATGGTCGCCGGACGCGTAGCGCATCCGGGCAATATCCACCCAGACGAGCGCACTGGCATCGCCGGATTCGATAAGCCGGTCGAACGCCGCCGATGCAGCATCGAAATTCCCATCGGCCAGTTCGATCAGGGCAAGCGTGTGCCAGCCCCGTTCGAAAGTCGCAGCGTCGAATTCGCCGGCTTCAAGCCATTCGCGCGCATCGCGCAGATCGCCCTGCAGATATTCGCCCTGACCAATCAGCGCAGAGACTTCATCGCGCCCAGCCCCGGCGTCAAGCGCACGCTTGCCGGCCATTTCTGCAGCAACACCGTCTCCACGTGCGAGCGCAGCGACGGCCTCGGCAATATCGTCTTCACCCGGCGCAGCCGCCAGCGGCCCGCCAAAGGCGAGCGCTGCCAGCGCAATGCCGACCAGCCTCTTGTCAGGCGTGAAGGTCATACTGCTTGAGGAGGTCGTACAGCGTCGGGCGGCTGATCCCGAGCATCTTGGCGGTACTCGAGATATTGCCCTCGCTGCGCGCCAAAGCATGACGAATGAGCTTGCGGTCCGATTGCTCGCGCGCGCTTTTGAGGTTGAGCGCAGTGGCGTCCTCTTCCTCGGGATTGTCGAGATCGAGGTCCTCGGCCATGACCAGCTTGCCTTCGGCCATGATCACCGCACGCTTCACGCGGTTTTCCAGTTCGCGAACATTGCCAGGCCAGGGCCAGCCATCGATGGCCGCGAGCGCATCGGGTGCAAAGCCCTTGACCTGCGGGTTCATCTCCTCGGCAAAACGCTTGAGGAAGGCCTTGGCAAGCAGGGTGGCATCGCCGTGACGCTCGGCCAGCGAGGGGATCTTCACCACGATCTCGGCCAAGCGATAATAGAGATCCTCCCGGAATGCGCCCTCACCAATCATCTTTTCCAGGTCCTGGTGCGTGGCGCAGACGATGCGCGTATCGACCGCGATCTGGTTACGGCCGCCGATGCGCTCGATCGTGCGTTCCTGGATGAAGCGCAGCAGCTTGACCTGCAGCGGCAGGGGGATGTCGCCGACTTCGTCAAGAAAAAGCGTGCCACCATTGGCTTGCTCGATCTTGCCTTCGGTAGTTTTTACCGCACCGGTAAAGGCACCCTTTTCGTGGCCGAACAGCTCACTTTCGAGCAGGTTTTCCGGGATCGCGGCGCAGTTGATCGCCACAAAATTGCCGTCGCGACGGTCGCTTTCGTCATGCACGCCGCGTGCCAGCAATTCCTTGCCGGTACCACTCGCGCCAAGCAGCATGACCGAGACATTGGTATTGGCGACACGTTCGATCGTGCGCGCCACGCGGACCATTTCCGGTGCCGCGGTAATCAGCCGGCCCAGCACCTTGTTCTCCTCACCCGCCTTTGCGGCAAGCGCACGGTTTTCCTCTTCGATCCGGTGCAGCTGCAGGGCACGCCGCACGATCAGGCCGAGCTGTTCGATATCGACCGGCTTCTGGTAGAAATCATACGCCCCGCGCTCGATAGCGGTCAGCGCGCTTTCGCGGGCACCATGGCCGGTCGCTACGATCACCTTCGTATCGGGCTTGAGCGTCATGATCTCGTCGAGCACGGCAAAGCCCTCGGTCGTGCCGTCCGGATCTGGCGGAAGGCCGAGGTCGAGCGTGACCACGCTGGGTTCCTCTGCGCGCAGGGCGGCAATCGCACTCTCGCGGTCACCGACCACGACCACGTCGAAATCGTCATAGGACCATTTGAGCTGCGCCTGCAGGCCTTCATCGTCCTCGACAATGAGCAGCTTCGGCTTGTTATTAGCCATTATGCGACCTCCGGATTGTCTTTTGGTGGATTGCGTTCGGCATCTCCGCCCAAGGCACTGAGCAATTCCCTCGTTTCGGCGAGCGGGAAGCGGATCAGGAAGCGCGTGCCGACGCCCTCGCGCGACTCGACATCGAGTCGTCCGCCCATGGCGCGGATCAGCTCACGCGCTTCGAACGCGCCGATGCCAAAGCCACCCGCCTTGGTCGAATGGAACGGCTTGAACAGCGTCGTACGGACGAATTCTGGGCTCATGCCGCAGCCAGAATCGACCACTTCCACGATCGCGTGGCCATTGTGCACACGCATGTCGAGGAAGACCGGCGCAGTGGTTTCGCTGGCGTCAATGGCATTCTGCACCAGATGCAGGAGTGCCTGTTCGAGCGCCTCGTCGTCACCCATGATCGTGCAGGCGTCACGCTCGGGAGCGACGATTTCATATTTGCCGGAATACTGCTGGACCACGCGGGCAATAACCTGATCGAGCGCAACCTGCTTGTTACCCGCCGTACCGCCTCCGCCATAGCGCCCAAGACGCTCAAGCAAGGCCTGCAGCTTGTCCGTGCTGTTGCGCAGGGTGATGATCATGTCCTCGCGGAATTCCGGCTTGTCGGCATGCTTTTCCGCGTTGCGCGCAAGCAGGGAGAGCTGGCTGGCAAGGTTCTTGATGTCGTGCATGACGAAGGCCATGCGCCGGTTGAATTCGTCAAAGCGCTGCGCCTCGCTTAGCGCATCCTGACTGGTCCGCTCCGCAAGGTAGCTGGCCAATTGCAGGCCAACCACGCGCAACAGGTCGAAATCTTCCCAGTCGAGCAGGCGCGCGACAGGCGGACGAGCGAGCACAACCACGCCGACGAGCTTTTCGTAATGAAGCAGCGGGACCATGGCCCAGGCGGCCTCATTGGACAGCAGCCATTCGGGCGTAGCGGATTCGGGGATGCCCTGCGTGCGACCTGCACGGATATCGTCGAGATCGAGGATGAACTCGCTCTTCTCGAAGAAAGACATGCCCTTCTGGTCGATGGCAATGGCAGGGATCTCGATGCGCGGCCACTGCCAGCGTGCATCGAGCGCCAGGCCGCCTTCCTCTCGAGGGGTAAGCAACAAACCCGAGGGGCTATCGGTAATGTCGGCGACGGCCTGCACTGCGCGTTCATGCAAGGGCGCAGCCTGCGGGCCTGCGCGGCCGATCGTCTCGGTGAAGCGCAGCCATTCGGCACGATAGTCGTAGCGGTGCTGGAACAGGTTCTTGGCTATTGTGACCCGCAGCCAGCCGCGCATCTTCTTAGACGGGAGGAAGGCTAGCGCCAAAGCGCTCGCCAGCAAGACGAAGCCTACTTGGATATAGCGCGCGAACTCGTTGCCGGCATAGGCAATGGCCTGCGCCACCACCACCATGACCACCAGGTAGGCGCCGATGACCAGCAAGGAGAAGGACCTGAAGGCAAAGCTGCGCGAAGGCTGGAAGCGAAGGTTCGTCTCACTTCGAACCGTGCCCAGCGCCAGCAGGGTGACTACCGCAACCATGGCCAGGCTGCGCATCTCGGTAAGGAAAACAGGCGGCTCTTCGCTGAGATAGGCGACCGTGGATAGGTTGAGATCGTACAGCCACATGGTCGCCAGCGCGGCTGCAGGCCAACGCAGGATTTGGCGCGACTGCTGCGCCGCGCCCGCATAGAGGTTGTGCACGAGGACCAGCGCCCCGGTGCAGGACATCAGGCGGAACATGATGGAAAGCGGTGTTATGAGTTCTTGCGCGCTCGGCTCATCGGCATAGTTGAGCCGCACAGCGAAGAGTACAAGCTGCATGATTTCCAGCAGGGCAAGCGAGAGGAAGACCGGTCGGATCGGTGAGACGCTGCGATCGCGCAGATCGGTGGCGAAAAGGCCGTACAGCAATGCCAGCCAGCCAAGGTAGCTGAGGCTGACCAGGCCCATGGTCAGCGGTCCGGTGGGCGAAAGACCGAATGCGGCAAGGCCCCACAGCGCGGTAATTCCCAGCGCGATCACCATCGGATTGACAATACGGCTCGGCCCCGGACGCTGCGAGGCGAGCCACAATGCGAGGATGATCGCCGCAATGGCGCCCCCGACATAGAGCACGTCTACCAGCAGGTCATACACAGCATCCATCATCGGGCGCCCTCCGGCCAGAGGATGACGCGCAGGGTCTGCAGCAGGATCAGCAGGTCGAGGAAGGGCGTGTAGTTCTTGGCGTAATAGAGATCGTATTCGAGCTTGTGCCGAGAATCCTCGATCGATGCGCCATAGGGATAATTGATCTGCGCCCAGCCGGTAATGCCGGGCTTCACCATGTGGCGCTCCGAATAATAGGGCAGCTCATCTTCGAGATCGTGGACGAATTGCGGCACTTCGGGACGCGGGCCGACAAAGCTCATCTGCCCCTTGAGCACAGTCCAGACCTGCGGCAACTCGTCGATCCGCACCTTGCGGATAAAGGCACCGACGCGGGTGATGCGCGGATCGCCTTTCTCGGCCCATTTGGCACCGTCCTTTTCGGCATCGACCCGCATCGAGCGCAGCTTGACCAACTCGAAAGGCTGTCCGTAGAGGCCCACGCGCTGCTGTCGGAAGAAGGCGGGCCCCTTGCTATCGAGCTTCACGATCAGTGCAAAAACCAGGATGATCGGCAGCGTCAGCGCCAGCAGCAGGCTGCTGACGATGATATCGAACAGCCTTTTGGCAGCGCTCGAAATGGCGCGACTGGAAGAAAAGCCGTCGGAAAAGATCAGCCAGCTGGGATTGAGCGTGTCGAGATCGACGCGACCGGTCTCGCGCTCCATGAAGCTGGAGAAATCATTGACGTGTACGCCCAGCGTCTTGATGCGCAGCAGGTCCTTGAGCGGTAGCGCGTTGCGCCGTTCTTCAAGAGCAAGCACCACTTCGCTGGCGCCGAGATTGCCGACGAAACGTGAAAGATCGTGGATTGCCGAGCGCTCGATAGCCTCCTCGACTGCAGGGTCCTTGGCCCCCATGCCGACAAAGCCGACCACGACGAAACCGCTTTCGGGACGTTCGCTCAATTCCTTGATGCGCTTTGCGCGCAGGCCCGACCCCATCACCATCACGCGGCGGCGGAAAGCACTGGCTCCCAATATACCGCCGACGATGAGGCGGTTGAGCGTCAGGAAGACGATCGCCAGGGTCATCCCGTAGAGCAGGATCGAGCGCCAGAAGGTTTGTCCCGGCAAGATGAAATCGAGGAATGCCAGGCCCAGCACCGACAGGCTGACCGCCACAAGCAGGCGAGCGCAGGCGAAACGCATCGATCGAAGGGCATCGGCGCCGAACACGCCGACCGCGATCATCGAAGTCAGAGTAATCGCCGAAATGCCGGCAATCGTAGGCATCCGTTCGGTCCACGATCCGGGGTCCATGTCGATCTGCGAAGCACGAAAGCTCCATGCCAGGTCGTTGGCCAGAAGAAGCAGGGCAAAGTCGATCAGGCCCAGAAGCAGGACCGCATGCGGAACGTAGTGTTTGAACAGTCTGATCATACTTCCGGCCAGCCAAGTCCGCCCCAAGATGCGAACTGACACCGAACTAGTGGCCAGAGGTGAAATGTCGGTAAACTTTACAGCAGGGAAAGCTCATGGTTTCCCGGTCGGAAGGATTCTCCGGCAAGACGATGTTAACCATGATTGTCGGAGCGATGGTTAACCCATCCCCACTATGTGGTTTTCCCATGGCCCAGTTGAAGATGCCTCCGCTCCCGATGAAGATGTATCGCCATTTCGCGATCATCACCGTTCTGCTTACGGCATGCATTGCCGTGTTTGCCGATGGCGGGAATGACGAGTTTGCTGCACGCCAACAGCAGAGCGACGGCATCCGCTACACGCCGCAGACGGGCAAGAGGCATACCGACGGCGCGCCCCGCTACGGCGAAGCACAATTGACCGACAATCGCAGCAACTCTGGCAGTTTCGGCGAGGAAGCATCCCCCGGAAGCTTTGGTGAACCAACCGATCGCGCAAGCGGTGTCGGCGCATCCAGCTCGGTCATTCCAGACATGCCTGCATCCGACGATCGCGCAACCGATCAATGGCTCGCCGAGCTGTCGGAGGAAGAGCGCGCCCAATTGCTCGCCCAGCTCGACTCTGCAGGGATCGATGACGAGGATGAACGAGCCCGTCAGCTTGCCGTGCTCGCGGCCACATCGCGCCGCCGGATCGGTAGCTAGGCCCCTGCCCGGGCTACATGCCGTAGGACATGACGAGCAGGAAACTGAGCGTCGCCACCATCAGCAGGACAAGCGGAACCCCGGTGCGCAAATAGTCCGCGAACTTGTAATTGCCCTCCGCCATAATCAGCATGTTGGTCTGGTAGGCGATCGGCGTCGCGTAACACAGGTTGCAGCCGAACAGCACGGCGAGGATCAGCGGCTCCTGCGGCAGGCCCAGCTCGCTGGCAATATTAAATGCAATAGGCGTACCCACCGTCGCTGCCGTGGCGTTCGATGCAAAATTGGTCAGCAGCGTCACGAACAGCATGATGGCCGCCAGCACGCCTGCCGCGGGCAGGAATTGCAGGCCCATGGCGAGGACTTCGCCCAGCCATGACGCCGCACCGCTATCAAGGATGACACGGCCGATGGCGATGCTGGCCGCGACCAGCACGATCACCTTGGCCGAAAGTGCCCTGCCCACGCGGTCGAACTTCACACAGCCGGTCAGGAACATCAGGATCGCGCCCGCCAGGGCGGAAATGGCAATCGGCAGGAGGCCGATAGACGCGGTAAGCACCGATCCGAACATGATACCGGCAGCCAGCGCGGCCTTGGATCGGCGCGGCATGTCGCGCCCGCCTTCGAGCTGGAGCAGGCTGTCGCCCCCGGCAAAGTCGCGGATCGCGCTTTCCAGGCCCATGACCAGCAGCACATCGCCTTCCGCCATCCTGATCTCGCGGCCGACATCGTCTTCTCGATGATGCATGAGCCGGTCCGGCTTGTGGATACCGAGCACGGCAACGCCGTAATTGTTGGCAATCCCCGATGTCGCGAGCGTGCGACCGATAATCCGCGAATCGGCGGTGACGACCAGTTCCTTGACCTTGATGTCTTCCTGCGCACTGGCGGCATCGGCCCGGATTCGTTCGATCACCCAGGTCGGGGCGACCTCGCCCTTGAGGATACGATTGGCGTCCTCCAGCGCATCGTGCGTGCCCGAAATCAGCAAGCGGTTGCCTGCCCGGAACGTCCCGTCGGGGCGCTCCTCGAAGCGGAAATCCTTGGGCAGCTTCTCGACCACTTCGTCGAAATGCTTGCCGATGAGATCGCTAGCCTGCGGCACGCGCATGCGGATGAAGAAGCGGCGCACCGCCTGGATCTGGTCGGGACTGTTGTCCGGCAGCAAGCGCGGCATGACCAGCCAGAGATAGGGAAATGCAACCAGTGCGGCCGCCAGCACGATCGGGGTGAAATGGAACACGGACATGGAGGGCATACCCAGGTCGCTGGCAATGCCGACCACCAGCAGGTTCGTCGATGTACCGATGGTCGTTGCCATGCCGCCGATCAACACGGCCGCGTTAAGCGGGATCAGAGTCTTCGAAGCCGGCATCGCCCCGCGCTGCGCCAGGGCCACGAAGATCGGCAGCAACAGGACCAGGATCGGAGTGTCGTTGACGATCATCGAGAGGAAGAATGCGAGCGCAAGCGACACAAGCAGGCCGAGCTGTAGATTCAGCTTCCACACCGATTCGAGGGCACGAGCGGCCGGTTCGAGCGCTCCCGTCACCACCAGGCCGCGACCGAGGATCATCAGCGAGCAGATCGTGATCAGCGCGTAATGCCCGAATCCGCCAAATGCGAGCGTGAGGCCGTCCGTGCGCGTGGTGTGCGGCAGGGGAAAGAAATAGAGCCCGACCGCAATGATGGCGATGGTTAGCAGCGATACGATCTCGGTCGACATGCGTCCGCGTGCAAAAGCGACAAAGACGCCGACGGTCAGCACCATCGCCGCGATTGCATGATAATTGGGTACTTCGATCATGCAGCCAGCCTAGCTCTCGCATCCAATCCAGCAAGCACACTTAGCGCAGATGTCCGCCGGCGGCATCCCCAATGCGCGTGGGCCGATCCCATCAGGAGAACGCTTCGCTTGTCTTCAACCATTTTTCGCAAAGGGCGATATCGAGCCGCCGCTTGAAGATGAAAGTGCTTTCAGGGCGGGATCGGACCGCAGGCAGGATACGGCGAAGCTTCTTGGGGAGCGCCGCAAGGTCATCCGACAATCCCGTGACCCGTGCATATTCGGAGCGCGAGGCAAATACCTCGTCCAGCAGCAGGCATGTCTGCGTGATCGAGCGTGGTGTGAGGTAATGCAGGCTCGGCCTGGTCTGCGAAAACATCACATTGTGCATGGCAGAGCCGATAATGCCGATGCCGAACATGGGCAGGATTGCCTCGACATAGGGCCAGTGGAGCATTTCCGGCCGTGGCAAGTGGGCAAGCAAGCGGTATCTGGACCTGTCGATTTCATTGAGTGCCCAGAAACGTGAAACAGTCTGGGTGATGAAATGACCGAAATGGGGCTCAAAGCGCCCGAGATAGAGATAGGAACTGCCATCCGATGCGCCGCAAAGCGGTGTTCGTGCTTCCGGCTCCTCGGTTTGTGGCACATGCTGCGGCCCAACGGTGGAGATCACGTGGGCGATCCTTCGCCCTTCTGCGTCGAAAAGCGTGCCCTTCAGGCCCTGGGCAGGCGAGCAGGAAGCCGAATAGATGACATCTTCATATTCGCGCAGGGTCGGCTTGCCACCGATCACGCACAAATGATCGAAATCGCTCATCCGGTAGTTGAACGGGTAGCGATAATTGAAGAAACGGAACTTGCCCGCCGTCAGCCCGCGTGAACTGGCGGGCGTTTCCGGGACCGCTTCAACCATGCGATATCTCGCAAAGGCCATGCGATCCGATCGTGGTACCTCCGGCCGGACTCGAACCGGCACTTCCGAAGAAACTCGATTTTGAGTCGAGCGCGTCTACCAATTCCGCCACGGAGGCCCCCTCATGGCCCTGCGATTAGCGGTGCGCGGGCCGGGGTTCAAGAAAATGCGAAGGAAATTCAGCCTTTCAAGGCTTCTACGATAATCTTGTGCAGTCGAGAGTGCAGAGGATCGTTACCGGCAATGACCTGCTTGTCGCAGATCGGCAGCGATCGGCCGCGATAATCACTCACGAAACCGCCTGCTTCACGCACCAGAAGGCAACCGGCTGCGGTGTCCCATGGCGAGAGATCGCTTTCCCAAAAACCGTCATAGCGGCCAGCAGCAACCCAGGCGAGGTCGAGCGCG